>Ga0308010_1000045_pt1 | contig 118258 bp, 110 predicted proteins | sample Neamet129_FD_202368 | JGI IMG/M metagenome (GOLD analysis project Ga0308010, IMG submission 202368) | Marine microbial communities from water near the shore, Antarctic Ocean - #129 | ecosystem: Environmental > Aquatic > Marine > Unclassified | place: Southern Ocean | collected 2014-07-24 | reverse complement strand
GAGCGTTGGAACCACCTGATCCCATCCCGAACTCAGTAGTGAAACGACGCATCGCCGATGGTAGTGTGGTGCTTCACCATGTGAGAGTAGGTCATCGTCAAGCTCCTATACGAAACCCCAGATCGCGAAAGCGGTCTGGGGTTTCTTCTATGTGCGCAAAAAATGGCGCGTGGCGGTGAGAGTCCCGGAGCGCCGGCCGGGTCCTCATCAAGCGCCTATACGAAACCCCAGATCGCCTAGCGGTCTGGGGTGTCTTCTTTGCGGCGCGGAAAACTTCGCGGCAGAAGTCGTTCCTGCAAGCGCGTAGGGGGCGCTGCGCGCACCGAGACTGCCTTGTGGTTGAACAGCGGCGCCATGCTGAGCAGGGCAACGATGCGGCAGAACGGCCACCAGTAAGCCTGCAGGCTGGTCAGATACTGGCTGGCATGCAGCACGGGTTCGGACATGCTTCAGCCCGCCAGATGCCCGGCCTGTTTGAAGGTTTCGATGAACAGATCCCCCAGCGTGCGCAGGATCCAGTGGCCGGCGAACAGCAGCATGGCCAGGGTGATCAGCAGGCGCGGGAGGAAGCTGAGCATCTGTTCGTTGATCTGCGTGGCAGCCTGGAAAATGCTCACCAGCAGGCCGCCGAGCAGGCTCGGCACCACCAGCACGCAGACGATAATGCCGGTGATATAGACCGCGTGAGCCACCAGCTCGGCGGCGTGTTCGGGCGTGAGCATCGCGAAGCCTCGCTAATAGGGCTGAATACTGGTGGTGAGGGTGCCGACCAGCAGCGTCCAGCCATCGACCAGAACGAAGATCATCAGCTTGAACGGCAGCGAGAGCATCATCATGCCCATCGCCATCAGCACGCTGGCCACCACCAGGTCGATCACCAGAAAGGGCACGAAGATCATGAAACCGAGTTGAAAGGCGGTCTTCAGCTCGCTGAGCACGAAGGCCGGCAGCAGCAGGGAGAAGTCCAGCTGGGCCAGGTCCTCGGGCATTTCCTCACCCGCGAGAGCGACCAGGGTTTCCAGCGAGTTCTTGCTGGTCTGCGCCAGCATGAACTGGCTGATGATGCGCTTGCCTTCACCCAAGCCCTGTTCGAGGCTGATCTGGTCGGCCTCGAACGGCACGTAGGCCTCGGTGTACATCTCCTGCCACACCGGGCGCATCACCAGCAGGGTGAGGCACAGGGCGATGCCGACCAGCACCGGGTTCGGTGGGCTCTGCTGCAGGCCGATGGCCTGGCGCAGGATGGCCAGGACGATGATGAAGTGGGTGGGCGAACGCATGAAAGCCAAGGGCAAAGCCGGCAAGCAGATCGCCTGCGCGGCTATGCGTAAGCTGCTGTGCATCGCTTATGGCGTGCTGAAATCTGGTCAGCCTTTTGAGCCGACACTTGCTATTGCGAGGTGAGCTTCAAGACGGTATCTACGGGCCTGAGTAGGCCGTCCGCTTCCTATGAGTTAGGCCTTGTAGGGTGGGCTTTAGCCCACGCGGATCATCGTCGGCCGGCTGAAGCGGATCGCCGCCCGGCCCTCCCTACGCCCCTGCAGCTCATGTCCCGCTCTCAAAGCGCCTGCCACGCCGTGCTAGACTCGCGCGCTTTCGATCCGTGGTGATTTCTCTCCGTGCCTCACGCCGCTCTCGCCCATCCGCCGCGCTGGCTGACCAATGCCCAGCTGCATCCGCAGCCTTGTGCCGGCGTGCGCGACTGGCTGTTCAACGAGGATTCGCTGACACGGCGCTTGACAGCGCTGTCCGCTGACGGCTTTTCGGTAACGCCGCTGCAGGAAGGCTGGCAGCGTCTGCGCGCGGACGAGTGCGTATTGCTCGGTGTGGCCGATGGCAGCCAGGGCTGGGTGCGTGAGGTGTACCTGCGTGGTCATGGGCAGCCCTGGGTGTTCGCTCGTAGCGTTGCCGCGCGCAGCGTGCTGGAGGGTTCCGGGCTGAATCTGGCGGAGCTGGGCAGTCGCTCGCTGGGTGAGCTGCTGTTCAGTGACAGGGCCTTCGATCGCGGCGAGTTGCAGGCCTGCCGCTATCCGGCGGCCTGGCTGCCGCAGGAGGTGCGCGAAGAGCGCCTGTGGGCGCGGCGCTCGTGCTTCAGCCGGGGGGCGCTTGGTGTATTGGTGGCTGAGGTGTTTCTGCCGGCCTTTTGGCAGGCGGCGGGTATCGAGGCGTAGGGTTCGCACTACCATTGCCTACTCAGGCTATCCCTGTTGTCTGTCAGGCCCATGGCGTACTGCTTCGCGAGTACGCCCTACGCGCTAAGGCGTACTGCTTCGCGACGACTGCATGGATGCAGGAGGTAGAGCGACGCAGGAAGCCAAAGCCGAGTACGCCCTGCGCGTTGAACCGCTTGTGGCGGTGAGCATCGACGCTAAAGCGCCTCCCACACACGCTTGCTCGTATAATCCGCGCAACCTGCACGGAGACGCTTCGATGTACACCCGCCTGTTGCAATCGACCACCCGCCTGCACCCGCGCGCCTGGGACTTCATTCAGCTGATGCGCCTGGACAAGCCCATCGGTATCTATCTGCTGTTGTGGCCGACCTTGTGGGCGCTGTGGGTGGCTGCCGAAGGCGTGCCGAGCGCGAAGAACCTGTTCATCTTCGTCGCCGGTGTGATCCTGATGCGCGCCGCCGGTTGCGTGATCAACGACTACGCCGACCGCAACTTCGACGGTCACGTCAGCCGCACCAGGGCGCGTCCGCTGGCCAGCGGCAAGATCAAGCCACGCGAGGCGCTGGTGCTGTTCGCCGTGCTGGTGGCGATGAGTTTCGTGCTGGTGCTGTTCACTAATGCCACCACCATCTGGCTGTCTTTCGGCGGCCTGGCCCTGGCCGCCTGTTACCCCTTCATGAAGCGCTACACCTTCTACCCGCAGGTGGTGCTCGGCGCGGCATTCTCCTGGGGCATGCCGATGGCCTTCACCGCCGAGACCGGCAGCCTGCCACCTGAAGCCTGGCTGCTGTACATCGCCAACCTGCTGTGGACCGTGGCCTACGACACCTACTACGCCATGGCCGACCGTGAGGACGACCTGAAGATCGGGGTGAAGTCCACCGCCATCCTGTTCGGCGACGCCGACCGCCTGATCATCGCCATCCTGCAGGGGCTGGCGCTGCTCTGCCTGCTGCTGGCTGGCGCGCGCTTCGAGCTGGGCCTGTACTTCCACCTCGGCCTGTTGGCGGCCGCCGCCTGCTTCGCCTGGGAGTTCCACGTGACCCGCCGTCGCGAGCCGCTGGTGTGCTTCAACGCCTTCCTGCACAACCACTGGGCGGGGCTGGCGATCTTCGTCGGCCTGGTCGCCGACTACGCGCTGCGCTGAAACCAGCGCAGCGCCGGAATGATGGGGGATTAGTAGGCTTCCGGCTTGGCGACGTGCCAGACGCCCATCTTGCCATCGCCCGTGACCTCACCGGGCTGCTTGTCGTTGATGAAGGTGTACAGCGGCTTGCCGTCATAGGCCCACTGCAGGGTGCCGTCGTCGCGCTTGACCAGGCTCCACTCGCCTTCGGCCTTGGCCCCGGCCTCAGCCTTCAGTGGCGGCCAGTTCTGCGCGCACTGGCCCGTGCAGTTGGATACGCCCGCGGCGTCCTTGTCGTAGGTGTAGAGCGCCATGCCCTTGGCATCCACCAGCATGCCGTCCTTCTCCATCGCCGGTTCGGCCGCCAGGCCCAGCAGGGGCCAGCTCAGCAGGGCACTGGCGAGCAGCGGGACTAATCGGGGGGTAATTCTTCTCATTTTTTAGCCTCTCCGCGGAATGAACAGCGACAGCCTGGCGGCAGCTGGGAGCAAGACTGGAGGTCACAGCGATACAGGACGGAAGGAGCCACGAACGCCCATAAGTGCCTATGGGGTCCTGTGCCAGGCTCCAGGCCGCCCCGGATTGGCGGCAGCCTCAATCAGTTTAGACGAGGCCCGCGGCGGAAATGTTCGGTGTTTTTTGCGGCCATGTCGGCAGCCGATAACTCAGTGTCACATACCTGCAATAATTCCGTTATCTAATGCGCGCAGACAGTTGAACGAACCGAGGCAGGACCATGGTTGGCAAGAACATCCTGATCGTCGATGACGAAGCACCGATCCGCGAGATGATTGCGGTGGCCCTGGAGATGGCCGGTTACGAGTGCCTGGAGGCGGAGAATACCCAGCAGGCCCACGCCGTGATCGTCGACCGCAAACCCGATCTGATCCTGCTCGACTGGATGCTACCCGGCACCAGTGGCATCGAGTTGGCGCGCCGGCTCAAGCGCGACGAGCTGACCAGCGATATCCCGATCATCATGCTCACCGCCAAGGGTGAAGAGGACAACAAGATCCAGGGCCTGGAAGTCGGCGCCGATGACTACATCACCAAGCCCTTCTCGCCGCGTGAACTGGTGGCCCGCCTCAAGGCCGTGCTGCGCCGTGCCGGCCCAAGTGATGGCGAGGCGCCGATCGAGGTTGGTGGCCTGCTGCTCGACCCGATCAGCCACCGCGTGACCATCGATGGCAAACCTGCCGAGATGGGCCCGACCGAATACCGTCTGCTGCAGTTCTTCATGACTCATCAGGAGCGCGCCTACACCCGGGGTCAGCTGCTCGATCAGGTCTGGGGCGGCAACGTCTACGTCGAGGAGCGCACCGTCGACGTGCATATTCGTCGCCTGCGCAAGGCGCTCGGTGATGCCTACGAAAACCTGGTACAAACCGTGCGCGGGACTGGGTATCGTTTCTCCACCAAAGGTTGAGAAGCTGTTTACGATCTGCTGCGTGTCGGCCCTGCTGCGTTGAAAACAGGTTCGGCAGGCCGCTAGCGGCCAACGCACTTTAGTGCGGCCCCGTAGGGGCGAACGTAGTGAGTAATGCTCATGTACAAAAGTACAGTCGCCCGCGACTCCGACCGTTCCTCACCTGCTTTCGCCTTGCATGGCTCTAGCTCGCGAGATCGTAAAGCAGCTTCTGCGGGTCCGCTTTTCTGACAAGGATGCGCTCCATCGTGAATCAAAACTGGCGTGGCGCCGTGGTGCGTCGGCTGTTGCTGTTGATCGGTGCCTGCCTGCTGCTGGGCTTCATCACCGGCCAGTACGCCTGGGTGTTGGCTGGTGGCCTGGCCATTCATCTGGGCTGGACCCTCAGTCAGTTGCTGCGCCTGCACAAATGGCTGCGCGAGCACAAACCCGACGAACCGCCGCCGGATGGCTACGGCCTGTGGGGCGAGGTGTTCGACAGCATCTACCACCTGCAACGGCGTAACCAGAAGGCGCGTGGCCGCTTGCAGGCGGTGATCGACCGGGTGCAGGAGTCCACTGCCGCCCTCAAGGACGCCGTGCTGATGCTCGACAGCCATGGCAACCTGGAATGGTGGAACCGTGCAGCGGAAACGCTACTGGGCCTGAAAACCCCGCAGGACAGTGGCCAGCAACTGGCCAACCTGGTGCGCGACCCGCGTTTCAAGGAGTACTTCGAGCGTGGCAACTATGCCGATGCGTTGGAGATTCCTTCACCGATCAATGATCGCCGCCGCTTGCAGTTCCATATCACCCGCTACGGCAATCGCGAGCACCTGCTGCTGGTGCGTGATGTCACCCGCCTGTATCAGCTGGAACAGATGCGCAAGGACTTCGTCGCCAACGTTTCCCACGAGCTGCGCACGCCGCTGACGGTGATCGCCGGCTATCTGGAGACGCTTCTGGACAACGTCGAAGCGATCAATCCGCGCTGGTTACGCGCGTTGCAGCAGATGCAGCAACAGGGTGCGCGCATGCAGACCCTGCTCAACGATCTGCTCCTGCTAGCCAAGCTGGAAGCCACCGACTACCCGTCGGACAATCAGCCCGTGGCGGCTGACCTGATGCTGCTGTCGATCAAGAACGACGCCCAAGCATTGTCTGGTGAGCAACAGCATCGCATCAGCCTGGAGGCCGATCCGCATCTGAAGCTCAAGGGCAGTGAGGCGGAGCTGCGCAGTGCCTTCTCCAACCTGGTGTTCAACGCCGTGAAGTACACCCCGGCCGGAGGCGACATCCGTATTCGCTGGTGGTCTGACGAGAAGGGCGCACACCTGTCGGTCAGCGATACCGGTATGGGCATCGAGGCCAAGCACTTGCCGCGCCTGACCGAGCGCTTCTACCGGGTCGATTCGAGCCGTGCCAGCAATACCGGTGGCACCGGGCTGGGCCTGGCCATCGTCAAGCATGTGCTGCTGCGTCACCGTGGCAATCTGGAGATCAGCAGCGTGCCTGGCAAGGGCAGCACCTTCACCTGCCATTTCGCCCCGGCGCAGGTGGTGCAGCGTGCGCGCTGAGTGCTTGCATTCGACGCAGCGAAGCTCCAACCTCTAGCTATCTTTGGCTAATCCGAACCTTCATGGACCCCTCCACGAGTCTTCCTGCTCCCGATTACTTCGCCGATTTCGGCCTCATGCTGTTCGCCCTGTTTCTGGTCCTGCTCAACGGCTTCTTCGTCGCCGCGGAGTTCGCCATCGTGCGCCTGCGCGCGACCAAGGTCGATGCCCTGGCCGAGGCCCACGGCTGGCGCGGGCATATTCTGCGCACCGTGCACAACCAGATGGACGCCTACCTCTCGGCTTGTCAGCTGGGCATCACCCTGGCTTCGCTGGGACTTGGCTGGGTCGGTGAGCCGGCCTTCGCCGAGCTGCTGACGCCGCTGCTGGTGGCGGTTGGCGTGGAGTCACCCAAGCTGATTCACGGTATTGCCTTCTTCGCTGCGTTCTCGATCATTTCCTACCTGCACATCGTCATCGGCGAGCTGGCGCCCAAGTCCTGGGCGATTCGTAAACCGGAACTGTTGTCGCTGTGGACGGCAGCGCCGCTGTACGCCTTCTACTGGCTGATGTACCCGGCGATCTTCGTGCTCAACGCCAGTGCCAACGCCATCCTGCGCATCGCCGGGCAAGGCGAGCCGGGGCCGCACCACGAGCATCACTACAGCCGCGACGAGCTCAAGCTGATCCTGCATTCCAGCCGTGCCACCAGCGACAACGACCAGGACCTGCGGGTGCTGGCTTCGGCGGTCGAGCTGGGTGAGCTGGAGGTGGTGGACTGGGCCAACTCTCGCGAGGACCTGGTCTTCCTGGAACTCAACGCCAGCCTCGATCAGGTGTTCACCACCTTCCGCCGCCACAAGTACAGCCGCTACCCGATCTTCGACGAGAGCAAGGGCGAGTTCGTCGGCGTGCTGCATATCAAGGACCTGCTGCTGCACCTGTCGCTGCTGGAGATGCTGCCGTCAGCGCTCAAGCTGGCGGATCTGATGCACCCGCTCGAGCGCGTCAGCCGGCACATGCCGCTGTCGCAGCTGCTCGAGCAGTTCCGCCAGGGCGGCGCGCACTTCGCCCTGGTCGAGGAGGCCGACGGCAAGGTGATCGGCTACCTGACCATGGAAGACGTGCTTGAAGCACTGGTCGGCGATATTCAGGACGAACACCGCAAGGCCGAGCGCGGCATCCTCGCCTACCAGCCGGGCAAGCTGCTGGTGCGCGGCGACACACCACTGGCCAAGGTCGAGCGCCTGCTCGGTGTCGACCTCGACCATATCGAGGCCGAGACGTTGGCCGGGTTGATCTACGAGACCCTCAAGCGCATGCCTGACGAAGAGGAGGTGCTGGAAACCGATGGCCTGCGCATCATCGTCAAGAAGATGAAGGGGCCCAAGGTGGTCCTGGCCAAAGTGGTCAAGCTGGATTGATCTCTCCTGGGGCTGGCCGGTTGCTCGCTATCCGCTCAGGCCGCATCCCCTCTGGCCTGCGTCGAGGTCAGCGTTTCGCTTATGATCGATCGGTCAGCTTCGCTCCTGGTAAACCCCCGCAAACCCTTGTGCGGCAAGGGTTATTGCCGTTCGTCGGTTTAGTCGAATCCCTCCTGGCAGAGGCAGTCTAGGTACTTGCGTCCCACCTCCCGGTGAGCGGCGTTATCCACTCATTGCCAAGGAAATCGTCATGCAGCTGTCCAGCATAACCCCCAAAGCAACACTCGCCCTGTGCCTGGCGGGCGCCTCGCAGGCCTATGCAGACTCGGTCACCGACCCCATCTCGACCTTCGGTGTCATCGCTTCGCACAACCAGTACAAGCTCACCGTGGACGATGAAAGCGACAAGGAGCGCCTCAATCAGGGCGGCCTGTTCTACCACTTCGGTAACAAGCTGACCGGGCAGGAGGGCTTCATCTATCAAGCGGGGATCGAAGGCCAATACCGTGACAAGGACGATGTGGAATACAAGTCCGCGCGTGCCGATATCGACCTCGGTCTGCGCGCCGCACTGAGCACCAACAACTATGTCGACGTGATCGTCGGTGGCGGCTACGACTGGGGCCGCATCGAACAGGACGACGTCGGCCCGTTCGACAGCAACGTCAAGCTGACCAGCAAGTCGCCCTTCGCCAAGGCCGGGCTCGGCTACAACTACCTGACGCCGGACTACACCCTGCGCCTGGAGGTGGGTGCGCGCTACTCGATCAATTCCGAAGCGCGCCTGAAGGTCGATGGCGACAGCGACTCCGTGGACCTCAAGGACAAGGTCAATCCGTACGGCGAGCTGACCGTGCTATGGAACAAGGGCATCAACAACCTGCCGATCAGCACCAGCCTGTACTACACCCAGACCCGCTATGAGCTCGACAGCAACAGCGCCATCGCCGAGCGCAGCAAGCTCAAGCAGGAGCAAGTCGGCCTGCGCGTAGGCCTGGCGTTCTAAGCGCCTCCCAGACCGCCTGCCTGCCAGGCGGTCTACTCTGATTCCCGCATTGCATCTTTCCCCCCAATCTGCGAATGGCTGACTGAACCTCAATCTGGCCAGCGCTTGCCCGATCCAGTAGGGTGTGATCCCGCCATCTCGGGAGGCGGCCGGTGGGTCGTCGCGTCGTTTTTATTGTGAGGAAAGAGCGCATGAGTGCACCAGTCGTCATCGTCGGCACCGGCCTGGCCGGCTACAACCTGGCCAAGGAGTGGCGCAAGCTCGACACCCAGACGCCTCTGCTGCTGATCACCGCTGACGACGGCCGCTCCTATTCCAAGCCGATGCTGTCCACCGGCTTTGGCAAAAACAAGGATGCCGACGGCCTGGCCATGGCCGAAGCCGGCGCCATGGCCGAGCAGCTCAACGCGGAGATCCGCACCCATACCCGCATCACCGGTATCGACCCGGGTCACAAGCGCTTGTGGATCGGTGAGGAAGCCGTGCCATACCGCGACCTGGTGCTGGCCTGGGGCGCCGAGCCGATTCGTGTGCCGGTGGAAGGCGATGCCCAGGACGCGGTGTTCCCGATCAATGACCTGGAAGACTACGCGCGCTTTCGCAGCGCCGTGGCTGGCAAACGTCGGGTATTGATCCTCGGCGCCGGGCTGATTGGTTGCGAGTTCGCCAACGACCTCAGTGCTGGCGGCTATGAGGTAGAGCTGCTGGCGCCCTGTGAGCAGGTGATGCCGGGTCTGCTGCATCCGGTAGCGGCCTCTGCCGTACAAGCCGGCCTGGAAGGTCTGGGCGTACGTTTTCATCTCGGCCCGGTGCTGGCTAGTCTCGACCGCCAGGGTGAGGCGCTGCAGGCGACGCTGTCCGATGGCCGCCTGATTGCGTGCGACGCGGTGGTCTCCGCAGTCGGCCTGCGTCCGCGCACCGCGCTCGCTGCGGCAGCCGGTCTCGACATCAACCGTGGCGTGATGGTCGACCGCCAGTTGCGCACCTCGCACGCCAATATCTACGCCCTGGGCGACTGCGCCGAGGTCGACGGCCTCAACCTGCTCTACGTCATGCCGCTGATGGCCTGTGCCCGGGCGCTGGCCAAGACCCTGGCTGGTGAGCCGACGGTGGTCAGCTATGGGCCGATGCCGGTGACGGTAAAGACGCCGGTATGCCCGCTGGTGGTCTCGCCGCCACCGCGTGACAGCCAGGGCGAATGGACGGTCGAAGGCAGCGGCAGCGACATCAAGGCGCTCTGCCGCGAGGCTTCCGGAGCACTGCTCGGTTATGCGCTGACCGGCGCCGCCGTGCAGGAGAAACTGGCACTGAACAAGGAGCTACCGGCACTGCTGGCGTGATTGCCTGCGGTTCTGTCGGATACGCCACGAAATTGCCTGGTTAAAGTGGCGGGCGACACTGGCGCAGTGCGATGCGGCATGCCATTCTCCCAAGGGTCTGCCGCAGCGCAGAGCTGTTGCGGCGCCTTGGGCGCTGTTCTGGAAGGACAGCACGGACACAACAACAAAAAACCGTCAAAGAGGCATCTATGCGTAAACCGGAACTCGCCGCCGCCATCGCCGAAAAGGCTGATCTGACCAAGGATCAGGCCAATCGTGTACTCAACGCCGTACTGGAAGAAATCACCGGTGCACTGAACCGCAAGGACAGTGTGACTCTGGTTGGCTTCGGTACTTTCGTCCAACGCCACCGTGGCGCCCGTACTGGTAAGAACCCGCAGACTGGTCAGCCGGTGAAGATCAAGGCCAGCAACACCGTCGCCTTCAAACCGGGCAAGTCCCTGAAAGATGCGGTCAACTGAGCCCGTTACCCGGAGCCGCTCGGCTCCGGGTTCCCCTTGCGCAGCCACGCTGCGAAATTGGCAGATACAGCCATGCTTTAGATGGGCTGTAGTCCTGCAAGAAAACCACTACAATGCGCGGCCATCATCTTCGATCACGAGAGCCTGTGCATGAAATTCCGTTTTCTTCTGTGGATGCTGGGCCGCCTGATGGCCAAGGCCAGTCGTGAAAATCCGGCGTTCCGCCAGCAGCTCGAAGGTCGCGATATGGTCTTCCAACTGCACACCCTTGACGGCAAGGTCGCACGCCACTTCATCGTTGCTGGGCAACGCGTCACCAGCAAGCGCGGTACCGCCAAGGACCCCGCGTTCGCCATCGGTTTCAAGGATGGCGCCTACGGCTTCGCAACCATGACCGCGAAGAACAAGCAGCTGGCCTTCATGCAGGGCATCCAGAACAAGGACATCCAGATCCAGGGCAACCCGGCGCTGGTCATGTGGTTCCAGGGCCTGACCAAGTACTTGGTGCCGAAGAAGAAGACCGAGGCGCCGAAAAAGGCCGCCTGATCGGCAATGATGCGCGTCGCGGCTGGCCGCGACGCCACGCTTTGGTTAGGCTGCCAGGCACGTTCCTGTGGAAAGCCTGACCATGCGTCTTTTCCTGTTACCTCTGCTGTTGCTGGCCGCCACTACCGTACGGGCCGAGTCGGCGTCTGCCAAAACCCTGTTACCACTGTTCGAACTTGCCGGTATCCATCTGCTCTGCGAGCAGAGCGCGCCGTTGGTGCAGCGCGGCCAGGATGAAGCCGAACAGAAGCGCATCGCTCAGTTGTTCGCTGGTGAGGCTTTTTGTCTGGACCTGGCCAAGCGCGTCGGGGCTCGCTTCGATGCCGTGCAGGGTGAGCAGGCTCGCGAGCGCCTCGATAGCCCTCTGGCGCAGCGCTTCACCGCTGCCGAGCGTGCCGTCGGCGAGCAACCCGAAGGCCTGGCTGAATACCGTCAGCGCCTGCAGGAACAGCCGCCACGAGGTGCGCGTCTTGACTTGGTCAAGCGTCTCGATGCGGCCGCGCGTACAACCGAACTGGCCAGCCTGCTGCGTTATGAAGTCGGCAAGACCCAGGCATTGTTGGCACTAAAGGCGCGGGGCGAGAATCTCAGCGAGACCGAACTGCAGGCGCAGACGCAAAAGCAGGCGGATGCCATCCGCCAGTCCAGCGAGCAGGCGGTGGAAACCTTCATGTTCTATGCCTACCGGCAGATGCCCAGCGATCAACTCGCCGAATACGCAGCGCTCTACGAGCATTCCAGTGTCAGCCAACTGCTCGCCATCAGCCTGGAAGTGGTGCCGCAACTGTTTGCCGAGCGTCGGGAGAAGCTGCGCAAGACGGCGGGCAAGTTGTAAGGCGGCGTTGGCCGCTCGGCGCGAGGCGAGCAGCCCATCCTTGAGGGTTAGGGAGCTAGCAGCCGCTCATTGCGGCTGCTGATACTGCGCTGCCAGTTCACGCAGGGCGACCTCGGCGCTGAGTACTTTGCTCACTGCGTCCTCGGCTTTTTCCCGGCTCAGCCCCAGGGCCTCGAACAGCTCATCAGGAATCTCGCTCTGCGGCCCGGCACCGATACCCCGGTTGCGCAGCAGGCTGACGGCCAGGCACACCAGATTGGGGAAGGCCGCGCTATCGCCGGCATAAGATGGATCATGCTGAAAGCGCAGGGCGCTGGACAGCTCTTCCGGCATATCCCAGTGGCGCATCAGCCAGGCACCGATCTGCTCGCGGGTGATGCCCAGCAGGTGCTGCTCGATATGCCCGGCAGGCAGGTGCGGGTTGACCTCCAGGTGACGGCAGATCAACGAGAAGTGCGGTGGGAACACATGCGCCAGGACCAGGTAACCGAAGTTGTGCAGCAGACCGGCCAGGTAGGTCAGGCCGGCTTCCGGGCGCTGTGCGCGCGGCATGGCGCGGGTCAGGCCCTCGATCACTGCAGCGGTATAGATCGCTTGCTGCCAGTAAGGGGTGGCATGCTGCGGCTGATCCTTGGGCAGGCTCAGGGTCTTGCCCAGCGCCAGGCCGAGAGCCAGGTTGATCACCAAGTCGAAGCCCAGCACGCGGACGATGGCATCTTCCACCGAGCGAATCTTGCCGGGCGCGGCGTAGTAGGGCGAGGCTGCCCAGCTGACCACCTGTGCCGCCAGTGCCGGGTCGGTTTCGACCACGCCGGTGATGTCGTCCACCGTGGCATTAGGGTCAACGCGCAGCTTGATGATCTTCTGCGCGGTTTCCGGCAGCGGCGGAATCTCGATGGTTTCTTCCAGGCGCTGCTGGATGCGGCGTGCGGTAAAAGCCTGCACGGCTTGGGTGATTTCCGCGCGGTCATCATGGGGGCGATCGAGGTTCGGTTTGATCGCGCTGACCGGCTCACCGAAACGCGCCGCGCTGGCCTTGCTCAGCAGCGCCTTGAAGGCTTCGGTGGGGATCTCCAGCAACACACCAGGCTGGCCGGACTCGATCAGCAGACTGGGCACCTGCAGCAGGCGTTCTTCGTACAGGCAGGGCGAACTGGTCAGGGGTGGCAAACCGGGCAGGGCGGCCAGATTGTGCTTGCCGAGCATGCGCTCCAGGCGCTCCGGTTTGACCGCGGTGAGCTGGCGCCCAGTCAGTTCGGCCAGGCGCGACAGATCGAGCATGTGGCTGCGCGGGTAGAGCACCAGCAGGGCACCGATGGCGTCGTCCACCAGCACGGCCTGCAGGCGTGCCTCGCTTGGCTGACCCGGTCGCTCCGCGCATACCTGGTAGGGTACGGCGAGTTTCTCCAGCAGTTGCACAATCACGGCGGGTGCTTGTGCAGTGGCGTTGGCGGCGAGGGCGGCTTCAGTCATATCGATATCCAGCGTTGGCGCATGTGCCCCGGAGTATAACCAGCGAGGATTTGCGCAAAGGTTCGTGGCGACGGTTGTCCTGTGAACAGGTTCACACTTGACCGTATTGCTGGCCGTGACGCAACCAGCGTTCCAACAATGGAGCCACATGTTGTGGCCAATGTTGCAAAAGTGCCTGTGCGGCATCGCGCACAGCGGGTAGCAGGTCGGCATCGCGCATCAGGTCGGCGACCTTGAACTGCAGCAGACCGGTCTGCCGGGTGCCGAGCATTTCACCGGGGCCGCGCAACTCGAGGTCCTTCTCGGCGATGATGAAACCGTCGGTGGTCTCGCGCATGATCGCCAGGCGTTCGCGCCCGAGCTGCGACAGCGGTGCGTGGTAGAGCAGCACGCAATGGCTGGCGGCGCTACCGCGACCGACTCGGCCGCGTAGCTGGTGCAGCTGGGCCAGGCCGAGGCGTTCGGGGTTCTCGATGATCATCAGGCTGGCGTTGGGCACATCGACGCCGACCTCGATTACTGTGGTGGCCACCAGCAACTGCAGCTTGCCCTGCTTGAACTCATCCATCACCGCGGCCTTCTCGGCCGGTTTCATGCGCCCGTGGATCAGCCCGACACGCAGCTCGCCCAGTGCCGCGGAAAGCTCCTCGAAGCTGGTTTCGGCGGCCTGGCAGGTAAGTTCTTCGGATTCTTCGATCAGGGTGCATACCCAGTACGCCTGGCGCCCCTGCTGGCAGGCATTGCGCACGCGCTCGACCACCTCGATGCGGCGGCTGTCGGCGATCACCAGGGTATTGACCGGTGTACGCCCTGGCGGCAGTTCGTCGAGGATCGAGGTGTCGAGGTCGGCGTAGGCGCTCATCGCCAGGGTGCGCGGAATCGGCGTGGCGGTCATGATCAACTGGTGCGGGCTGAGGCGTCCGTCGATGCCTTTCTGGCGCAGGGCCAGGCGTTGCTGCACACCGAAGCGGTGCTGCTCGTCGATGATCACCAGTGCCAGGCGCTTGAACTTCACTTCGTCCTGGAACAGGGCATGGGTGCCGACCACCATCGGACAGCCGCCGGCAATCTGCTCCAGAGCGGCGGCGCGGGCCTTGCCCTTGAGCTTGCCGGCCAGCCAGGCGACTTCCAGGCCAAGCGGTGCCAGCCATTTGCTGAAGTTTAGAAAGTGCTGCTCGGCGAGGATTTCGGTCGGCGCCATCAGCGCCACCTGATAACCGGCCTCCAGCGCCTGCAGCGCAGCCAGTGCCGCGACCACCGTCTTGCCGGCGCCGACATCACCCTGCACCAGACGCAGCATTGGTTCGCTCTGCGTCAGGTCGTAGGCGATCTCGGCGCCCACGCGCTGCTGCGCTCCGGTGGGGGCGAAGCCGAGGTTGGCGAGGTAATGTTGCGGCAGCTTCGTTGCCGGCGGCAGCGCCGGTGCCTGTTGCGCGCGTACCTGTTCACGCAGGCGCTGCAGGGACAACTGGTGAGTCAGCAACTCTTCGAAGGCCAGGCGGTGTTGCGCCCAGTGACGGCCCTCGGCGAGTTCTTCGACATCGGCGTCCGGCGGCGGCCGGTGCAGGTAGCGGATGGCCTCGTCCAGCGGCGCCAGGCGATAGTCGCGGGCCAATTCCTCGGGCAGCCAGTCTGGCAGGCTGCGCGGGCCGAGACGCGCGAGTGCCTGCTGGCTGAGCTGGCGCAGGCGCTGTTGGGTCAAACCTTCGGTGGTCGGGTAGATGGGCGTCAGGCTCTGCTCCACCGGGGCCGGTTCGTCGCCGCTCTGTGCGCGGTACTCCGGGTGGTAGATTTCCAGGCCGGTGGCGCCGGGGCGCACTTCACCGTAGCAGCGCAGGGCGGTGCCGCGCTTGAGGCCGTCCTTCTGCGCCTGGCTGAAGTGAAAGAAGCGCAGGCTCAGCGTGCCGCTGCCGTCCTGCAGACGCACCAGCAGGCTGCGCCGCCGGCCCATGACCACATCGGCGCCAGCAACGATGCCCTCGACCACCGCATCCTGCCCCGGGCGCAGCGCGCCGATGGGGGTGATGCGCGTGCGATCCTGATAGCGCAGCGGCAGGTGGAACAGCACATCCTGCAGGTTTTTCAGGCCGACCTTGGCCAGTTTCTCGGCCAGGGCGGCGCCTACGCCTTTGAGCGCAGTGACGGAAACTGCTGCCAGCTCGCCCACTTCTGGCCTCAGACTGCCTTGGTCTGCGGGCTACGGGCGACCGAGCAGAGGCGGATCGAGTCGGCCAGTACCTCGATGGCGTTGGGCCGCGGGAAGCTGGCACGCCAGGCGATGGCCACGGTACGGAACGGCACCGGCGCGCTGAGCGGACGGACTTCGATCACGCCCGGCGCATAGTGGTGGCTGTCCACCGCCGAGAACGGCAGGATCGACACGCCGAGGCCGGAGGCGACCATATGGCGGATGGTTTCCAGCGAGCTGGATTCCACTGTGGTGTGCTTGCCGTGGTCGTCGCCGCCTTTGCGCAGGGTCGGACAGGCTTCCAGCACCTGGTCGCGGAAGCAGTGCCCTTCACCGAGCAGCAGCAGGCTCTTGTCGTTGAGCAGCTTGGTGTCGATGGTCTCCAGCTCCGCCCAGGGATGGCCGGCCGGCAGCAGGGCGTAGAAGGGCTCGTCGTACAGCGGCTTGGTCAGTACGTCGGCCTCCTGGAACGGCAGGGCGATGATGATGGCGTCGAGCTCACCGGTGCGCAGTTTGTCGCGCAGGATATGGGTGAAGTTTTCCTCGATGTACAGCGGCATGTCTGGTGCGACCCGGTGCAGCTGCGGAATCAGATGCGGGAACAGATAAGGGCCGACGGTGTAGATGGCGCCGATCTTCAGCGGTGCGGTCAGCTGGTTCTTGCCGGCCTGGGCCAGCTCGCGAATACCCTGGGCCTGCTCCAGCACCTTCTGCGCCTGGGTGACGATGCCTTCACCGACCGGGGTCAGCCGCACGGCGCTCTTGCTGCGCTCGAAGATCAGCACGCCAAGCTCGTCCTCCAGCTTTTTCACGCCCACCGACAGGGTCGGTTGGCTGACATGGCAGCGCTCGGCGGCGCGGCCGAAATGCTGTTCCTGGGCGAGGGTGACGATGTACCGCAGTTCGGTGAGGGTCATAGTGTTTATCCATTAAATTGCCGACAAGCATAGCCTTTGCAAACAGATGAACCAACCGGGCTAATAGACTGTTGCAAAACTATCTCGCCTTTGGCGTCTGCATCGCCCTACCACCGGCGTCCATGCACTGCGCTGACGGCTGCAAACGGCCTGTTACACTGCGCCGTCGCTTAGAAGTCATGGAGAAAAGCATGTCGGGATGCAACAGCCTGCTGATTGCCGGGTGTGGAGACGTCGGTACCCGCCTTGGCCTGCGTATGGCCGCACAAGGCTGGCGCGTGCTCGGTATGCGTCGCAACGTGGCCGCGTTGCCAGCTGCCATCGAACCGTTGGCGGGCGACCTGCATGCCGATGCTTGTCCGTCGGATTGGCCGCAGGGGCCGCTGGATTACCTGGTGTATTGCGCGGCGGCCACCCAGCACGACGAAGCGGGCTATCGCGCCGCCTATGTCGATGGCCTGCGCCGTGTGCTGGGCTGGCTGGCGCAGCATGGTCAGCGACCACGGCGCATCCTGTTCGCCTCCAGCAGCGGGGTGTATGGGCAGCAGGAGGGCGAATGGATCGACGAAGATTCTCCGGCCGAGGCCCAGAGTTTCTCTGCGGTGATCATGCGTGAGGCCGAGCGCGTTGCGCTGGACAGCGGCCTGCCGGCGACCACGGTGCGTTTGACCGGTCTTTATGGCCCCGGCCGTGAGTGGTTGCTGAGCCAGGTGCGCGGTGGCTATCGCGTTAGCGAGACGCCGCCGCTGTACGGCAACCGTATTCATGTCGAGGACGCAGCGGGGCTGCTCGCTACGCTGTTGCAGGCAGACGTTGCCGGTAAGCCCTTGGCCGATTGCTATCTGGGTGTCGATGACGAGCCGGCGCCACTACACGAAGTAGTCGCTTGGCTGCGTGAGCAACTGGGCGTCAGCCACTGGAGTGACGAGCAGCGCGTGCGCCGAGCCGGCAGCAAGCGTTGCAGCAACGCCCGCGCTCGTGCGCTGGGTTGGGCGCCGCAGTATCCGAGCTACCGCGAGGGTTACGCGGCGATTCTGCGGGACCAATGAGAAGTCAGGCTAGCACTGATCAGCGGCGTTTGAGTAGCCAGCGTTGTGGGCCGGGCTGGTACTCGGGCATTTCGTCGAACTGGGCGCGGTTCTGCGCTTCGAAGATGCGCAGCTGATTGCCTTCATGCACGAACAACCAGGGGCTACCCTGATCACCGGCTTGCAGCCAAAGACTGTCATGTTCGCCGCTCATGGCCGCGCAGTCGCCTGCCAGGCACAGGGCGAAGCGTTCGGCGCCGGGCAGGCCTTGTACCTGCCCGGCGCTGTTGAAGCGCACCAGGCCGCCCTGGCCCAGACCTTCCTCGATCAGCCAGTCGCCGCCCAGGTAGTCGCGATATAGCGCCTGCTCGAAGCTGCTGCCCAGTGGCTTGGGTTCGCTGGAGCCGTTGACGCGGGCGAAGTGCTGCTCGGGCCAGTATTCGCTGGCGATCTGCACCAGTTCGCCGTTCTGAATGGCGAGCTGCTCGTTGTAATCACCGTAGAAGGTCACCTGCCAGCTGCCCTCACCCGTGCTCTGCAGCGTGCCTTCGGCCAGTTCGAAGCCGTTGCTGTAGCTGGCCTGGTGCTGTTCAGCGTCGATATGCCATTCGAGGTTGGGGCCGTAGGCGAGCAGGGCTTCGCGCAGGCGACCGCTTTCGCGCGCGGCATCGATGGCTGCCTGGTTGATCCAGGTGCCAGTCGGGTCGTTGTTCGGTGTGCTGGCGCAGCCGCCGAGCAGGGCACCGCATAGCAGCAGAGGAAGCAGACGCATGGCGATCTCCATGCCGGGGAAGGGCGGGCGGGGTCTGTTGCCCCGCTCGAACGACTCAGAACCTGTTCACGATCTGCTGCGCGTCGGCCATGCTGCGTTGAAACCAGGCTCAAAATGCTCATTTACAGCTCGTAAACTGCGCTTTTTCGCCTGATTTCGCCTTGCCTGGCTCTAGCTCGCGAGATCGTGAGCAGGCTCTTACTCGATGACCAGAATGGCGTCCATTTCCACCTGCGCGCCGCGCGGCAGAGCAGCAACGCCGATAGCGGCGCGAGCCGGGTAGGGCTGTTCGAAATAGCGGCCCATGATCTCGTTGACCTTGGCGAAGTGCGAGAGGTCGGTGAGGAAGATGTTCAGCTTGACGATGTCCTTGAACGAGCCGCCGGCGGCTTCAGCAACCGCCTTGAGGTTCTCGAACACCTGCACGGTCTGTGCTTCGAAGCCTTCGACCAGCTCCATGCTCACCGGATCCAGCGGGATCTGGCCGGACATGTACACGGTGTTGCCGGCCTTGATCGCCTGGGAGTAGGTGCCGATGGCGGCGGGGGCCTTGTCGCTGGTGATGACGGTCTTGTTCATGAATCGCTCCTTGTGAGAACTGGCTGGGTCGAGCACCCAGCCTACAGAATCGAAATAGGTGAATTGTGTCAGGCGCGTACTCGGGTGATACGCATCACGCCCTTGAGCGCGCGAAGTTTCTTGATCACGCGGGCCAGGTGCACGCGGTCATGCACGCTGACCACCAGTTGCACCACGCTGATACGGCCGTCGCGTTCGTCCATGCTGATCTTCTCGATGTTGCCATCGGCGGCATTGACGCTGCCGGCCAGCAGGGCGATCAGGCCGCGCTGGTGTTCCAGCTCGACGCGCAGTTCGACGTTGAATTCGCCGGTGACATCCTTGGCCCAGTTGAGCTGGATGCATTTTTCCGGGTTGTGGCGGATGTCGACGATGTTCCGGCAGCTTTCCATGTGCACCACCATGCCCTTGCCGGCGGACAGGTAGCCGACGATGGGGTCGCCCGGGATCGGCGTGCAGCACTTGGCGTAGCTCATCACCAGGCCTTCGGTGCCACGGATCGCCAGGGGCCCTTCGCTGCTCGGCAGGGTTTCGTCGCCACTCTCGGCCAGCAGGCGGCGGGCCACGACGTAGGCCATGCGGTTGCCCAGGCCGATGTCTTCGAGCAGGTCTTCGATGACCTCCTGGCGATATTCGCCGAGCACCGCCTGTACGCGCTCGGGCGCGATCTTTTCCAGGTGCGTGTCGAAGCTGGCCAGCACCTTGTTCAGCAGGCGTTCGCCGAGGCTGATCGATTCCGAGCGGCGCTGTTGCTTGAGGGCATGGCGGATATGCGTGCGTGCCTTGCCGGTGACCACGAAGTTGAGCCAGGCCGGATTCGGCCGGGCGCCCGGCGCGGTAACGATTTCTACCGTCGAGCCACTTTCCAGTGCCTGCGACAGCGGCGCCAGGCGACGGTTGATGCGGCAGGCGATGCAGGTGTTGCCGACGTCGGTGTGTACCGCGTAGGCGAAGTCGACCGCGGTGGAGCCTTTTGGCAGCTCCATGATGCGACCCTTGGGCGTGAACACGTAGACCTCGTCGGGGAACAGGTCGATCTTCACGCTTTCGATGAATTCCAGCGAGTTGCCGGCGCGTTGCTGCAGCTCCAGTACGCCCTTGACCCACTGACGCGCGCGGGCGTGGTTGCCCTTGGGCGCATCGTCCTCATTGGACTTGTACAGCCAGTGGGCGGCGATGCCGTTGTTGGCCATCTCTTCCATTTCACGGGTGCGGATCTGGATCTCGATGGGCACGCCGTGCATGCCGAACAGCGTGGTGTGCAGCGACTGGTAGCCGTTGGCCTTGGGAATCGCGATGTAATCCTTGAAGCGGCCGGGCAGCGGCTTGTACAGGTTATGCACGGCGCCGAGCACGCGGTAGCAGGTGTCGACCTTGTCGACGATGATGCGGAAGGCGTAGACGTCCATGATCTCGTTGAACGCCTTACGCTTGCCACGCATCTTCTGGTAGATGCTGTAGAGGTGCTTCTCGCGGCCGATCACTTCGCCTTCCATGCCCTCGCGTTGCAGGCACATCTGGATCGATTCCTCGATCTTGGCGACGATTTCCTTGCGGTTGCCCCGAGCGCGGCGCACGGCGGCGCGGATGCGCTCCGAGCGCATCGGGTGCATGGCCTTGAAGCCCAGGTCTTCGAATTCCACGCGCATGTTGTGCATGCCCAGCCGGTTGGCGATGGGCGCGTAGATTTCCAGGGTTTCCTTGGCGATGCGCCGGCTCTTCTCGTGCGGCATGGCATCGAGGGTGCGCATGTTGTGCAGGCGGTCGGCAAGCTTGACCAGAATCACGCGGATGTCGCGGGCCATGGCCATGGCCATCTTCTGGAAGTTCTCGGCCTGCGCCTCGGCCTTGGTTTCGAAGTTCATCTGGGTCAGCTTGCTGACCCCGTCGACCAGTTCGGCCACGGTTTCGCCGAACTGCACGTTGAGCGCTTCCTTGGCGATGCCGGTGTCTTCGATCACGTCGTGCAGCATGGCGGCCATCAGGCTCTGATGATCCATGTGCATGTCGGCGAGGATGCTGGCCACGGCCAGCGGGTGGGTCACGTAGGCTTCGCCGCTGCGGCGGCGTTGGCCATCGTGCGCCTGTTCGGCGTAGAAGTAGGCTCGGCGAACCAGGTTGACCTGGTCATGGCCGAGATAGGCCGAAAGTCGGTCGGCGAGAGCGTCTATACCAGCCATGGGGTATTCCCCTCATGACCGGTTTGGCTACCCGCCGCGCAACTTCGACCCGGCATCATCGACTTACAGAGGCTCGTTGGCCTCTTCCTCGAAGGCGGCGAACAGCGGTTCTTCTTCGACGATATCGTCCTGGGCGATCACGTCGTAGTCCACCAGGCCGGCAGCGATTTCGCGCAGGGCCACCACGGTGGGCTTGTCGTTTTCCCAAGCCACTTTCGGCTCTTTGCCGCCGGTGGCCAGCTGGCGCGAACGCTTGGTCGCGAGCATGACCAGTTCGAAGCGGTTATCAACGTTGTCCAGGCAATCTTCGACGGTAACGCGAGCCATGGTGTTCCTCGTAACGTGTGCGGATAAGCTTGGCCCGAGCGGGCGAGCGGACTGGATAGTCTAAAAAATCACCAGCGACAATGGAAGCGCTGTTTTACGCCAGCAGTTCGCTGAGCAGCCCGGCATGGCGCTGCTGTTGCTGTGTTTGCGACAACTGGTTGCTGCGGAAGATGGCTTTCAGGTCGCTCAGGGCGTGGTTGAAGTCATCGTTGATCACCAGGTAGTCGTATTCGACGTAGTGGCTCATCTCGCTGACCGCTTCGCGCATGCGCCGTTCGATGATCTCGCCGCTGTCCTGGCCACGGTTGGTCAGGCGATGGCGCAGGGCTTCCTGGGTCGGCGGCAGAATGAAGATGGATTTGCTCTGCGGCATCAGCTTGCGCACCTGCTGCGCACCCTGCCAGTCGATCTCCAGAATCAGGTCGAAGCCTTCGGCCAGGGTCTGCTCGACCCATTTCTGCGAGGTGCCGTAGAAATTGTCGAACACCTGGGCGTGCTCGAGGAACTCGCTGCGTTCGATCATGGCATTGAACTGCGCATGGTCGACGAAGTGGTAGTTGACCCCGTCCACCTCGCCTGGACGCATGGCGCGGGTGGTATGCGAGACCGAGACGCGAATCTGCGCCTCGCTGTCGATCAGGGCCTTGACCAGGCTGGTCTTGCCGGCGCCGGAGGGAGCGGAAACGATGTAGAGGGTGCCGGTGGTGGCCATTAGAGCTTCCTGAGCAAATCTTGATGGGCGTGAAAACGTAGCGAGCGACGGCTAGACAAGGCGAAATCAGGTGAGAAAGCGGAGTTTACGACTGTAAATGAGCATTTCGAACCTGATTTATACGCTTCGCTCCCCTTCGGGCCAGCCTTCGGCTGTTACTACGCTTTGCTTCGTTTCAACGCGGTATAGCCTAGCGCAGCAGTTTTCACTCGATGTTCTGTACTTGCTCGCGCATCTGTTCGATGAGCACCTTCAGATTGACCGCAGCCTGCGTGCTGCGCGGGTCGAAGGCCTTGGAGCCGAGGGTGTTGGCCTCGCGGTTGAGCTCCTGCATCAAAAAATCCAGGCGCCGTCCGGCAGCGCCGCCGGCCTTGAGCACGCGACGCACTTCGCTGACGTGGGTGCTGAGGCGATCCAGCTCCTCGGCCACGTCGCTCTTCTGCGCGAGCAGCACCAGCTCCTGCTCCAGGCGTTGCGGATCGAGCTCGGCCTGCATTTCGGCGAAGCGGGTTTCGATCTTGGCGCGCTGCCCGGCGAGCATCTGCGGCACCAGTTCGCGCAGGGCGGCGACTTCGTCGAGGATGCTGTCGAGGCGCTCGTTGAGCAGCTTGGCCAGCTCGGCGCCTTCTCGTGCACGGCCGGCCTTGAGTTCACCCATTGCCTGGTCGAACAGCTTCAGAGCGGCAGCGTTCAGCGCCTGCGGGTCGGCCGAGTCGGCCACCAGCACGCCGGGCCAGGCCAGCACTTCCAGCGGGTTGAGCGGGGCTGGTTGCTGGATCAGTGCGGCGACCTGTTCGGCGGCGGCAATCAGTTGGCGGGCGCGGTCGGCGTCGACCTGCAGCGGCTTGCCGGCACTTTCTTCGGCGAAGCGCAGGGTGCACTCCACCTTGCCGCGTGACAGGCCCTGGCGCAGCGCTTCGCGCACCGCGCCTTCGAGGTCGCGGAAGGCTTCCGGCAGGCGCAGGTGTGGCTCGAGATAGCGGTGGTTGACCGAGCGCAGCTCCCAGCTCAGTGTGCCGTGAGCGGTTGCCTGCTCATTGCGGGCAAAGGCCGTCATGCTGTGAACCATGGGATACCTCGTGGAAGTCGGCTCGAAAAACGCAGGATTGTAGCTCACGGCACCCACCCATTTCATGTGCAGTCGATCGGGCCTGTCATCTGCTGGCGCCAATTCGGCGTGTCCCCTTGCTCGAGCGCCCCTATAATGCGCACTGTTTTCACTTAATGAAGTAGGTATCGCTCGATGAAACGTCCCAGTGGCCGCGCCGCCGATCAGTTGCGCTCGATTCGCATCACCCGCAACTACACCAAGCACGCCGAGGGCTCGGTGCTGGTGGAGTTCGGCGATACCAAGGTGATTTGCACCGTCAGCGTCGAATCCGGCGTGCCGCGCTTCCTCAAGGGCCAGGGCCAGGGTTGGCTGACCGCCGAATATGGCATGCTGCCACGCGCCACCGGCGAGCGTAACCAGCGTGAGGCCAGCCGCGGCAAACAGGGCGGTCGTACCCTGGAAATCCAGCGCCTGATCGGTCGTTCGCTGCGTGCCGCACTGGACATGAGCAAGCTCGGCGAGAACACCCTGTACGTCGATTGCGATGTGATCCAGGCTGACGGTGGCACCCGCACCGCCTCCATCACCGGCGCCATGGTGGCGCTGATCGATGCCCTGAAAGTGCTGAAGAAGCGTGGTTCGCTCAAGGGCGAGCCGCTCAAGCAGATGATCGCAGCGGTGTCGGTCGGCATCTACCAAGGCGAGCCGGTGCTGGATCTGGACTACCTGGAAGACTCCGCCGCCGAGACCGACCTCAACGTGGTGATGACCAATGCCGGCGGCTTCATCGAGGTGCAGGGCACCGCCGAAGGCGCGCCGTTCCAGCCTGACGAATTCAACGCCATGCTGGCACTGGCACAGAAGGGTATGAACGAGATCTTTGAACTGCAGAAGGCCGCTCTGGTCGACTGAAATCTTTAGCCGAGCAAGGAGCACCCGTATGAACGACGATATGCAAAACCCGGTTCCTACGCCCAGTCAGGAAGCGCGTCAGTGGGCCATGTTCTGCCACTTCGCCGCGTTTCTCGGCCTGGTGTTCCCCTTTGGCAATCTGCTCGGCCCGCTGATCATCTGGCAGATCAAGAAAGACCTCGACCCCTTCGTCGATGCGCAGGGCAAGGAAGCGCTGAACTTCCAGATCAGCGTAGCGCTGGCCGCAGTGGTCTGTTTCATTCTGATGGTGGTGGTGATCGGCTTCCCGCTGCTGATGCTGTTGGGCCTGGCGGCGCTGGTGTTGACCATCATCGCGGGTATCAAGGCCAATGAAGGGCAGCCCTATCGCTACCCCTTCAGTTGGCGTTTGGTGAAGTAAACCTGCGCGCAACAAAAAGCCGGCGATCAGCCGTAATGCTGTTCACTTAAGGTTGCACACGTTTGGCTCCCCTCTCCCATTTATGGGAGGGGCTGGGGGAGAGGGCAGAAAACACCGCAAAACTGCCAGTTTCCCCCTCTCCCTAACCCTCTCCCCGGAGGGGCGAGGGGACTGATCGAACTCGACCGTTTCTTAAGTGAACAGCATTAGGCGATCAGCCGGCTTTTTCATACCTGTCGATCAGATGCTGAGAATCCAGTCGTAATCGACGATCAGCGGCGCATGCTGGGAGAAGCGCGGCTGACGTGGCAGGCGTGCGCTGCGCACACTACGGCGCATGCCCGGAGTGAGCAGCTGGTAGTCGAAGCGGTAGCCCAGGTTGAGCATTTCCGCTTGCTCGTTATCCGGCCACCAACTGAACTGGTCACCTTCGCGGCTGACTTCGCGCAGGGCGTCGACATAACCCATATTGCCAACCACCTCATCCATCCAGGCGCGCTCGGGCGCCAGGAAACCGGGAGATTGCTGGCAGTCGCGCCAGTTCTTCACATCCAGCTTCTGGTGCGCTACATGCAGCGAGCCGCAGTAGATGTACTCGCGACGCTTGCGGCGTTGCTTGTCCAGATAATGGGTGAAGTCGTCCATGAACTTGAATTTCTGATTCAAGCTCTCGTCACCGTCCCGCCCGCTTGGCAGCAGCAGGGTGGCGATACTTACCTTGTCGAAATCGGCCTGCAGGTAGCGCCCGTAGCGATCGGCCATCTCGAAGCCGAGGCCGCTGATCACCGCCTTGGGTTGCAATCGCGAGTAGAGCGCCACGCCACCTTGGCTGGGCACTTCACCGTCGCATGCATAGAGGAAATAACCATCCAGTTGGAAGGCTTGGTCGTCCATTTCAAAGGCGGAGGCACGGGTGTCTTGCAGGCAGATCACGTCGGCATTCTGGGCTTGCAGCCAGCTGAGCAGACCTCGCTCGGCCGCAGCCTGAATACCATTCACGTTCACACTGATGATCCGCATAAATGGCCCCCAAAAACACGTGCGTGTATGATACCCGAGCTCACCTCATTTAGCTAAATCCGTGCCGTCCGGGACTTTTCATGCAAGCGTACCAGCGCGATTTCATTCGCTTTGCCATCGAACGCGGTGTTCTGCGTTTCGGTCAGTTCACCCTCAAGTCCGGGCGTACCAGCCCTTATTTCTTCAATGCCGGCCTGTTCGACAGCGGTCTGGCGCTGGCTCAGCTGGGGCGTTTTTACGCGGCTGCGATCGTCGATAGTGGGATCGACTTCGACGTGCTGTTCGGCCCGGCCTATAAGGGCATTCCGCTGGCTGCGACCACTGCCGTGGCGCTGGCCGAGCATCATCAGCGCGATCTGCCCTGGTGCTTCAACCGCAAGGAAGCCAAGGACCATGGCGAGGGCGGCACCCTGGTTGGCGCGCCGCTCAAGGGCCGTGTGCTGATCGTCGATGACGTGATCACTGCCGGCACCGCAATCCGTGAGGTCATGCAGATCATCCAGGGGCAGGGCGCTCAGGCAGCCGGTACCTTGATCGCGCTGAACCGTCAGGAGCGTGGTCAAGGCGAGCTTTCCGCCATTCAGGAAGTCGAGCGCGACTTCGGCATGCCCGTAGTGAGCATCGTGTCACTCGAACAGGTACTGGAATATCTGGCAGGGGATGCTGAACTGAAGCAATATCTGCCGGCTGTCGAGGCCTATCGCGCCGAGTACGGAATCTAGCCCTAGCACAAGGTCGTCCTATGCCTGCACCGCTCCTGACCCGCTGTACGCTGCTTTGTAGCCTGCTGCTGCCGTTGTCGGGAGTGGCTGCCGAGCTCTATCGTTATGTCGACGACAAGGGCGTGACAGTGCTCAGCCGCCAGGGTGTGCCGCCCGAGTTCATCGGCAAGGGGTACGAGGTGCTCAATGATCAGGGGCGCGTGCTACGGGTGATCCCGCCAGCCCCTACGCCCGAAGAGTTCGCCCGTATGCAGGCGGACAAGGCCCGTGCCAGCAGCGATGCCCAGTTGCTGCGTCTGTACACCAATCTCGACGATGTCGACCGTGCCCGTGAGCGCAAGCTGGCCGAGCTCGACAGCGTCACCAGCGTCGCGCGTGGCAATCTGCAGTCGGTGCGTACTCAGCAGGCCAACCTGCAGAGCCAGGCCGCCGACCATGAGCGTGCCGGGCGCCAGGTGCCGGAACATTTGCTGGCGCAGATCAACAACCTCAAGGAAGAGCAGCAGCGCCTGCAGCGTGATATCGCGCGTTACAAGGAAGCCCGCACTCAGGCCGAGGCCGGTTTTGCCGCTGATCGCGCACGGCTGGCCGAGCTGTTCGGCGAGCCGCAGAAAAAGCCTTAGGGCTCAGTCATTCAGCCTTGCGGCTGAGTCTTCTCGAAACTCTCGATCTTTTCCCTGAGCCACTGCGGCAGTGGGGCGCTGCTGCGTGTTGCACCGTCGGCGTGAACATAGACGATTTCGCCGCTGGTCAGTAGCTCGCCGTCGCGCCAGATGCCGAGCGCAAAGGTCAGGCTGGATCGGCCCAGGCGTGCGCTGCGGATGCCGACCTGCAACAGGTCGTCGAAGCGTGCCGGCGCGCGGTATTCGAGCAAGGTGCGGATGGCGAAGAAATCGCCGCCGTCCTGTGCCAGGTCACCCGGATAGGCGACGCCCAGCGCGCGAAAGTATTCGGTGATGGCAACGTCGGCGTAGGTCAGGTAGTGGCCGTTGAAGACGATGCTTTGCGGATCGACTTCGGCCCAGCGCACGCGCAAGGCGTGGAAGAAACTGAACTGGCTGAGTTCGGGCAGGCTGCTCATGGGCGTTCCTTATCAGGGGTGCCTGGTGAGCGTGCATGTTGAGGAGGGTTGCGGCAAGTTCGAGTCGGTGTGCGGATGGCTTGCGATAAGGCTGCGCGATGGTCGGCGTCATCTCGTAGGGTGCGCCGTGCGCACCGGTTTGACGGTGCGCTTGCAATACCCTCTCCCGCCCTGCGGGCACCCTCTCCCAGGGGGAGAGGGTCATCAGAAGGCCGCGTAGCGGCCGCTGTCTAAGGACGCTTGCGGTTGCTGATCATGGTGCCGTTGCCGATATCGGTGAAGATCTCCAGCAGCACTGCATTGGGTACACGGCCATCGATGATGTGCGAACTGGTCACGCCACCCTGCACCGCTTCCAGGGCGCATTTGATCTTCGGCAGCATGCCGCCGTAGATGGTGCCGTCGGCAATAAGATCGTTGACCTGCTCGGTGGTGAGGCCGGTGAGCACCTCACCCTGCTTGTTCATCAGGCCGGCGATGTTGGTCAGCAGCATCAGTTTCTCGGCCTTCAGCGCCTCAGCCACCTTGCCAGCGACCAGGTCGGCGTTGATGTTGTAGGACTCACCGCCCGGGCCTACGCCGATGGGCGCGATGACCGGGATGAAGTCGCCCTTGACCAGCATGTTCAGCAGGTCAGTGTTGACCCCGGTGACCTCGCCGACATGGCCGATGTCGATGATTTCCGGCTGGGTCATCTCTGGCGTCTGGCGGCTGACCGTGAGCTTCTTGGCGCGGATCAGGCCGGCATCTTTACCGGTCAGGCCGATGGCGCTGCCGCCGTGCTGGTTGATCAGGTTGACGATGCTTTTGTTGACCTGGCCGCCGAGCACCATTTCCACCACGTCCATGGTGGCGGTATCAGTGACACGCATACCGTCGATGAAGTGGCTCTCGATGGACAGACGCTTGAGCAGATCACCGATCTGCGGGCCGCCGCCGTGCACCACCACCGGGTTGATGCCGACCGCCTTCATCAGCACGATGTCGCGGGCGAAGCCCTGCTTGAGCTCCTCGCTTTCCATGGCGTTGCCGCCGTACTTGATCACCAGGGTCTTGCCGACGAAGCGGCGAATGTAGGGCAGGGCTTCGGACAGTACCTTGGCAACCTGGGCAGCGGCGTCACGCTCGAGGGTCATGCAGGGGCTCCTGGAACAAATCGGTCAAAAGGGCAGTTGCAGGTCGGGGGCGACCTTGAGCAGTTGGGCGCGGAACACATCCTGGATACGCTCCAGCTCTTCCTGGGTGTCGGCCTCGAAGCGCAGCACCAGCACCGGTGTGGTGTTGGACGCGCGGATCAGGCCCCAGCCCTTGGGATAATCGACGCGTACACCGTCGATGCTGGTGATGTTCGCCTCGCCCCACTGGCCTTCACGCTGCAGGCGTTCGATCATGCCGAACTTGGTCTGCTCGGTGACCTTGATGTTGATTTCCGGCGTGGAAATATCGCTGGGGAAGGCGCTGAACACCTGCTCGGCGTTGCGTTTTTCCAGGCTGAGGATTTCCAGCAGGCGAGCGGCGCTGTAGATACCGTCATCGAAGCCGTACCAGCGCTCCTTGAAGAAGATGTGGCCGCTCATTTCGCCGGCCAGCAGTGCGCCGGTTTCCTTCATCTTCTTCTTGATCAGCGAGTGGCCGGTTTTCCACATCACCGGACGGCCGCCATAGCCGCTGATCAGCGGGGTCAGGCGACGGGTGCATTTGACGTCGAAGATGATGTCGGCGCCCGGGTTGCGCGACACCACGTCCTTGGCGAACAGCATCAGTAGGCGATCCGGGTAGACGATATTGCCGGTGTTGGTCACCACGCCGACGCGGTCACCGTCGCCGTCGAAGGCCAGGCCGAGGTCGGCGTTTTCCGCTTTGACGCGGGCGATCAGGTCGACCAGGTTCTCCGGCTTGCCCGGATCCGGGTGGTGGTTGGGGAAGGTGCCGTCGACTTCGCAGAACAGCGGAATGACGCTGCAGCCCAGGGCTTCGATCAACTGCGGGGCGATCACGCCAGCGGCGCCATTGCCGCAGTCGACCACCACGCGCAGCGGCTTGGCCAGGGCGATGTCGTCACGAATGGTCTTGAAGTAGCGCTGCAGCACGTCGACCTGCTGCACACTGCCGACGCCCGTGGCCAGGTCGTTGTTGTCCAGGCGCGTCTTCAGCGCGAGGATCTGTTCGTTGGCCAGGGTGTCGCCGGCGATGATGATCTTGAAGCCGTTGTAGTCCGGCGGATTGTGGCTGCCGGTGAGCATCACGGCCGAGCGGCCTTCCAGCACGTTTGCAGCGAAGTACACCACCGGGGTCGGCACCATGCCGATATCGGTCACTTCGCAGCCGCAGTCGAGCAGGCCCTGTACCAGTTGCTGCAGCAGTTCCGGGCCGGAGAGGCGGCCGTCGCGGCCGACGATGACCTTGGGCTCGCCCTGGGCCAGGCTCTGCGAGCCGATGGCGCGGCCAATCCAGTAGGCATATTCGGCGGTCAGGGTATCGCCCACCACGCCACGGATGTCGTAGGCGCGGAAAATGTCGGCGGGAAGTTTCGGGGCGCTTTGGCTAGTGCTCATTGCGGGGCTCTGCTCCAGTCCCAGGAGATCCTGGTCTTCATCGAGAATGTCGATATCGAGGATATCGGTGTCCTGAAACAGCGGGTCGACCAGCTCGGCTGGCTTGGCTGCCGGCTGAGCGGCGGGGGCCGCGGCTGTTCCTTTAGCGGGGGTAATGCTGCCTTCAGCGCTACTGCGGCGCGGTAATCGTGCCAGGCTTTGAGCCAGCGCATCGAGCGCCGGAATGCTGAGGCTGAAGGCTTTGACGTTCTTACCCGCAGAGAGTTCTTTGAGCATTTGCCCAAGCTGCTGGGCGTCGAGATTGACGCGCCGCTGCAGCGCGCCCTGAACCAGGATCATGCCGATCAGGGCGCCGCCCACTGCGAGCAGGAACGCGAGGCCGAGCATTGCCGGAGCGATGCTGCCTTGCGTCAGGCTGGGGCCGGGGGTGAAGCTGATCTTCCAGTAAGGGTTACCGGTAGAGAAGGTCTGCGCAGCGGCAGCGGCAGCGTCGCCTGCCTGGCCGCGCTGTAGCAGCACCTGTGCCGGCGTGTTGGCGAACTGCTGCACCAGCTGCACCTGGCCATACTCGGCGGGTAGCGCCGGCACAGCTGCGAGTACGCGCTGCAGGTCGAAGGCCAGCAGCAGCGTACCCTGGGCCGGCTGGCTCTCACTCAGGCGCAGCGCCACGGCGCTATAGGCCAGCCAGCGCTCACCCACACGATAGGCTTCGGTGGCGGCTTGCTGACCGCTTTCAGTGCGGCGCAGCATATCCAGACCGGCGAAGTTCATCGGCGCGGCACGGGAGGTGTTCTGTACCGCTTCGCCGCGGCGATTGAGGTGGGCATCGATCACGCCGTCCCAGTAGCCCAGGCGCCGTTCGGCTTCGCTGACCCGCAGGTTGTCGCCGCTCTGCAGTGCTTGCAACAGCTCAGGGTTGCGAGCCGCGGCGAGGCTGTCGGCCTGCAATTGCTTGAGCGCCTGCTGCACGGCAGCGGCCTGGCTGGTGCCGATGGCCTGCACCAGCTCTGCCTGGCGTGCCTGGCTGCTGCTGTTGTCGGCAAACCACAACAGCGCGGCGCCTGCTGCGCCGCCGATCAGGGCAGCCAGCAGGCCGGGTAGCAGTACGCCCGGCGAGGGGTTCGCCGTTTTGCCCTTGGGCTTGCTCGGCACCAGGCTGGCAGCCGTGTCGGCTTCCTTGGCAGTACGCTTGAAGAGTTTCACGTGGGTGCTCCTCGGCGGGTCGTCCTGTGGGGTGTGAATCAGTGGCTACCGGAGTGGCCGAAGCCGCCAGCACCACGTTGGGTCTCGTCGAACTGCTCGACCAGCTCGAAATGCGCCTGCACCACCGGTACCAGCACCAACTGCGCGATGCGCTCGCCGATGGCGATGGTGAAGGGCGTCTGGCAGCGGTTCCAGCACGACACCATCAGCTCGCCCTGGTAGTCCGAGTCGATCAGGCCTACCAGGTTGCCGAGCACGATGCCGTGTTTGTGGCCCAGGCCCGAACGCGGCAGGATCATCGCCGCCAGGCCTGGATCGCCGATATAGATCGACAGGCCGGTGGGGATCAGCACGGTCTGGCCTGGCTCGAGGACGATCTCCTCCTTGAGCATGGCGCGCAGGTCGAGGCCGGCGGAACCGGGTGTGGCGTATTGCGGCAGCGGGAATTCCTGGCCGAGGCGGGGATCGAGGATCTTGGCTTGCAGAGCGTGCATGGTCAGTTCTTGTTCAGTCGTTCGGCGATAAGGGTGATCAACTGGCGGGCGATCTTGCCCTTGCTGGTCTGGGCGAAACTGGTTTGCTGCAGCCCACGGTCGATCACGGTGATGGCGTTCTCTTCACTATTGAAGCCGATGCTGGGGTTGGCCACGTCATTGGCGACGATTAGGTCGAGATTCTTGTCGCGCAGCTTGCGCGAGGCATATTCGAGCAGGTTCTCGGTCTCGGCGGCGAAGCCCACGCTGAACGGACGATCCTCACGACCGGCGATGGTGGCGAGGATATCCGGGTTGCGCACCATTTGCAGGAGCATCCCTTCGCCACTGCTGGGGTCTTTCTTCAATTTGTGCTGGGCTACCACTTCCGGGCGGTAGTCGGCCACCGCGGCGGCGGCGATCAGCACGTCGCAGGGCATCGCCGCTTCGCAAGCGGCAAGCATGTCGCGGGCGCTGACCACGTCGATGCGGCTGACCCGGTCCGGCGTCGGCAGATGCACCGGGCCGCTGACCAGGGTCACGCGCGCGCCGGCTTCGGCGGCGGCCTCGGCCAGGGCGAAGCCCATCTTGCCGGAGCTGTGGTTGGTGATGTAGCGCACCGGGTCGATGTTTTCCTGAGTCGGGCCGGCGGTGATCAGGATATGCAGGCCATCGAGCGCCTGGCGCTGGAAGCAGTCGGCGGCCAGCTGGGCCAGATCATTGGGTTCGAGCATGCGACCGAGGCCGACATCGCCACAGGCCTGGCTGCCGGATGCCGGGCCGAACAGGCGCATGCCGCGACTTTGCAGCAGTTCGAGGTTGGCCTGGGTGGCTGCGTCGCGCCACATGGCCTGGTTCATCGCCGGAGCCAGAGCAATCGGCGCATCGGTAGCCAGTACCAGGGTGGTCAGCAGGTCGTTGGCCACGCCCTGCGCGAGGCGCGCGATAAGGTCGGCGGTGGCAGGAGCGATGAGGATCAGATCGGCCCAGCGCGCCAGCTCGATATGGCCCATAGCCGCCTCGGCGGCCGGGTCGAGCAGGTCGAGGTGCACGGGGTGGCCGGACAGGGCCTGCAGGGTCAGCGGGGTAATGAACTCGCGTCCGCCCTGGGTCATCACCACGCGGACTTCGGCGCCTTGATCCTTGAGTCGGCGAACCAGTTCGGCGCTCTTGTAGGCAGCAATACCGCCCCCCACGCCGACGATGATGCGTTTGCGATACAGCCGCTGCATAGGCCTGCCTTTTATAAACCGGTGGATGTGCGCCACGTGACCAACGCCTCCCCAGGCCGGCCCCGTGTAAAGTCGGGTAGGGATAGGCCATTGCTGGCCCATCCCCCCCTAAGAACCGTACGTGCGGCTTTCACCGCATACGGCTCAAGCTTACGAAAAACCAAGTGGCTTGGCCGGCAGCGTACGGAGGTGCGTCGGATTCTACAGCTATAAACCACTAAACCGTAGAGGTGTATCTTTTTGCCGACTATGAGCCAGCGCATGACAGTTGGGATGAAGCAGTGTGCGATTACGTAAAGTATCCGAACCGCCGTCCACACGCCTGATGACGTGGTGATCGTGCCAGCCCGTTTCCTTACTCACCGCTTGCCCGCAAAGGGCACAAAGTCCCTGCTGTCTGCGGAAGATACTGAGTATTTGTCCCCGATAACGCAGCTTGTGCTGCATCCGTTGAACCCTCAGCGCCTCCCACTTCAGCTCCTGCGCCACATCATAGGGGTTGTAAGCCCCGGGTAGACGCTTATGACGCACGATTGCGGTTCCTGCCAACAGGTATAGCCGGCGGTACTGCTTTTCTCCCTTACCATTCTTGTAGGGGTACGCGAACACCCAGCTCTGCCCGCCTATGGATCGGAAGTATTTATTCCTGATCCAATCAGCCGACTTCCTTGGATGCCTACGTTTCGCCCACCTCCAGATTCGCCAAAAGATCAGATGATCCAGCCTGCTGAAGGTTTGTTTTGCCACGACCGGGGAGTGGTATTGTGCCCACCCCTTCAGTACCGGGTTCAGTTGGCCGATCAACGCTTCCTGCGTCAGTGCCCCACTACTTTTGATGATCTCGCGCACCTTCCGATACAACGCCGAGGCGTTCTTCTTCGAGGGCTTGATCAGCAGCTTGGCCTTCCTGCGTGGTGACTTCGGCACGTACTTCCTGAAATTCCACCCCAAGAAATCGAATCCCTGGTGAATGTGCGTGATGCGCGTTTTCTCCCGAGATAACTCAACCCCTCGTACTGACAGGAATTGCTCTACCCAGGGCTTGACCTCTTCCTCCAGCAACTCTTTCGAGGCTGCCAGGATCACGAAGTCGTCCGCATACCGTACACACTGCACCTTGGTCTTCTCGGCCTTCTTGATGCCTAGCTTCTTCGCCAGATGACGTTTCAGCTGAGCTTCCAGACCGTTCAGAGTGGCATTGGCCAGACAGGGCGAAATAATTCCACCCTGCGGCGTCCCGGCTTCCGTTGCCATGAGTTGTCGCCGGTCGATAACCCCGGCTTTTAACCACTTGCGCAGTACCTTCGTGTCCATTGGGACATTCCGATACAGCCATTCGTGGTTGATGTTGTCGAAGAAGCCCTTGATGTCGCCTTCCAGAATCCAGACCGGCGCCGTTTGCGGCGACAGCAGGTGGAAAAGCTCAACCATTGCGTCAGCAGTCGAACGATCCGGGCGAAATCCATAGGACTTCGGATCGCTGGTGCTTTCGATTACAGGCTCCAACGCTTGCAGATGCAGCGCCTGCATGGCCCGATCCAACATCGTCGGGATACCCAGCGGGCGCTCCTCCAGCTTGCCGGGTTTCGGTATCCAGACCCGCCGTAGCGGTTTGGGCCGATAACCCCGTTGTTTCGACAGACTTCCCACAGCACGGAGCTTGGCCTGGGGCGATCCCCAGGTTTCTCCATCGACGCCCGGAGTCTTACGACCCCGGTTCTCCGTGACTCGTCGTACAGCCAAACAGCGGCCGTAAAACGAATAGGTCAGCATCCGTTGCAGGCGTTTAACCCTGCGCCAGTTACCTTCCTGTGTTGCCTGCGCAATCTTTAGCTGCGTTTTCCGAACGGCTTGCTGAATGGTGGCCCAATCAAGATCGTGCCAATTCATCACTCCGCCGGAGGGCGCAGACGCGACCGGTGTTGCTGGTTGCGTTTTCATACAGTCCTCCTGAGATGAACGACATTCAGGACGGACTACTCCCCTATGGGCAGTAGTCGCCCATAGGGTCGTTTGGTTATCGCTGGAATCAGCGGCTCTTCTTGCGCTCGTAAACCAGATGCACGTCAGCCAGGGTTGCCCCTGCCGGTGATGTTTCAACCGGTATACCACCCATTACAGGCAGCCATTCGCTTCTTGCATCCTCCCATTCCCCACACCCATCAGCGCCCCTTGCGGTTTGCCTGCCTGACCATGTTGTTGCTGGTCAGGCGAGTGGTCGGGATTGCCACGTTCCCCGAGTCGCATCTATTCCCCGTTTAGGCTTCGTCTTTCCCCCGGTAGTCGTATTGGTACCGCAGCGCATCATCCCACTGCGCTGTCCGACTACATGCCGATTTTGGCTAAGGCCAATAATTGCCGTAGGCCTATCCGTAGTTACGAAGGTTCAGGCGACGATTCACATACGTTAGCCATGCGGGTTAGGTCATTAGCCTCGTTACGTCCGTGCAATTCGGACGTATAGCGTTCTCCGTCACCGGATAACACCCTCATAAGAGCGAGACATTGTTAATCGAGCTTCACACCCCAGGGTTGGCCCCTGACGCATGCCGATCTAATGAACTGGCAGGTACATGCCAGGCTCGGTGCTTCCTATACAAGCGAAGTTGAGCAATGCGATTCGGAGCTTTTCGCTCCGTGCTTGGTTCAACACCCTACAACGTCTCACGACGGTGAATTGGCTCACTGCCGGACGTGCGAGGGTGAGTTCTGCCCGGAGGGCAAATTCACCCTCGGGTCAGACATTTTTAGTAACAATTCGATGATGGCTGAACGTTACTATCCTGTTTCTGTAACCGCTCATTGACCCATTTTAGGGTTTGAACAGATACAGCTTTTGTTATCCATCCCCGCCAAAACGAAGCGTTTCCAGGGTGTGGATTAACCAGGCTGAGCCGGTTTGTTGAATGCTTTTTCGGGCTTCAAACCCCCTGATAGCAAGGGATTAAGGTGCCTAGGCGCATTAACCAAACCAAGCACGACACGTTCAACGTGTCGCACAAGATGGGCTACGATAGCACAGCGCCCGCAGCGGAACAGCGGGCGCCTGGCTCAATAGGGAGGTGTGCATGAGCATTCGTGACTGGCCCGCGGCAGAGCGCCCGCGGGAGAAATTGCTGGAGCAGGGCGCGGCGTCGCTGACCGACGCCGAACTGTTGGCGATCTTTCTGCGTACCGGGGTGACCGGCAAGAGTGCGGTGGATCTGGCGCGCTATCTGCTCAGCGAATTCGGCAGCCTGAGGGCTCTGCTCGAAGCCGATCTGGCTGGCTTCAGCCAGCACCTCGGTCTGGGCCCGGCCAAGTATGCGCAGCTGCAGGCGGTGCTGGAGATGTCGCGGCGCCATCTGGCCGAGCGCCTGCGCCGCGATTCGGCGCTGGAAAGCCCGCAGGCGGTGCGCGATTACCTCAAGGCGCAGTTGCGCCACGAACCGCATGAGGTGTTCGGCTGCCTGTTTCTCGATGCCAAGCACCGCGTGCTGGCCTTCGAGGTGCTGTTTCGCGGCAGCATCGACAGCGCCAGCGTTTATCCCAGGCAGGTGGTTAAGCGAGCGCTGGCCAACAATGCCGCCGCCGTCATCCTTACCCATAACCACCCATCGGGCGTGTCGGAACCCAGCCAGGCCGACCGCGTACTGACCCAGCGCCTCAAGGATGCTCTGGCGCTGGTCGAGGTGCGCGTGCTCGACCATTTCATCGTCGGCGATGGCGAGCCGCTGTCGATGGCCGAGCTGGGCTGGATGTAGCTGCTACAGGCGTAGGGCGGGTGCAACCCGCCGTATCGATGGTGGCGGGTTGCACCCGCCCTACATGTCGGAGCCCGCCCTCCCGGCGAGGATTCGGTGCGTAGGGTGGGCTTTAGCCCACCATGATGATGGCTCAGGGTGCCATCTGCACCGAGGCAAAATTCTGCCGGCCAAACGGGCTGACCTGGTAACCCTCGACCTTGCTGCTGAGCAACGCGAAGGCGGTCGGGTGGGCCAACGGCAGCCACAGCGCCTGCTCCTGAATGATCTGCTGCGCCTGGTGATAAAGGCGGCTGCGCTGATCCTGGTCGCTGCTGGCCTTGCCTTCCGCGATCAGCTTGTCCAGCGTTGCGTCGCAGTAACGGGCGAAATTCAGCCCGGACTGCACCGAGGCGCAGGCGAATTGCGGAGTGAGGAAGTTGTCCGGGTCGCCGTTGTCGCCGGCCCAACCCATGAACAGCAGGTCGTGTTCGCCGGCCTTGGCGCGGCGGATCAGTTCGCCCCACTCGATCACGCGGATTTCAGCGTCAATGCCGACCTTGGCCAGGTCTGCCTGCAGCAGTTGCGCGCCGAGGCTCGGGTTGGGGTTGAGCAGGCTGCCGCTGGGGCGCGTCCAGATGGTGGTCTTGAAGCCGTCAGCTAGGCCTGCTTCGGCCAGCAAAGCGCGTGCTTTTGCCGGCTCATGCGCGTAGCTGGGCAGTTCGCTGGCGTAACTCCAGGTGTTCGGTGGGTACGGGCCATTGGCCGGCTCGGCGCTGCCCTCGAACACGGCCTTGACGTAGCTGGCTTTGTCGAAGGCCAGGTTGATCGCCTGGCGCACTTGCGGTTTGTCCAGTGGTGGATGCTGGCTGTTGATGCCGACGAAGGCGGTCATGAACGCGGCGGTCTGTGCGCTTTTCAGCTTGGCGTCGCCGGCGATGGCCTGCACGTCCTGCGGCTTCGGCGACAGGGCGATCTGGCATTCGCCACGGCGCAGCTTCTGCAGGCGCACGTTGCTGTCTGGGGTGATGGCGAAGATCACCCGCTCCACGCCCGGCTTGCCGGCGAAATACCCCGGGTTGGCGCGGTAGCGCACCACGGCATCCTTCTGGAAACGCTCGAAGGCGAACGGACCGCTGCCGATGGGCGCGCTGTTGAGCTTCTGCGGGGTGCCGGCGGCCATCAGCTGGTCGGCGTATTCAGCGGAGTAGATCGAAGCGAAGCCCATGCTCAGGGTGGCGAGGAAGGTCGCATCGCGGCGGTTCAGGGTGATGCGTACGCGGTGCGCATCCGGCGCCTCGATCTTGGCGATCAGGCTTGGCCACTGCATCGACTGAGCATGTGGATAACCGCTGGCAGCGACCGCGTGCCAGGGGTGCTGCTCGTCGAGCATGCGCTGGAAGCTGAACAGCACGTCCTGGGCATCGAGAGTGCGGCTGGGGCTGAAGTCGGCGCTGTGGTGAAACTGCACGTCGTCGCGCAGGGTGAAGTCGTAGACCAGGCCGTCGGCGGAGATCGACCAGCTGCGCGCCAGGCTCGGCAGCAGTTTGCCCTGCTCGGCGTCGAACTCCACCAGGCGGTTCATCAGCATGTCGGCCGAGGCATTGGTGGTGGTCAGCGAGTTGTACTGCACCACGTCGAAACCCTCCGGGCTGGCTTCGGTGCACACACTGAGGGTGGCGGCCTGGGCCAGGATCGGGGTGCACAGTAGAGCAGCGAGCAACAGGCGCATGGTGAAGTCCTCATTCCTGGCGTGAACGGCAAGCTTGCAACCCTAGTCGATTTGCCATGCGCTGAATACCCGATCGAGGCGACGAGCGGTCAAATCTTGATCAGGCCCCAACGGGCCGGCCCCCGGCGGGGCTGCTGGCTCGGGGTTGGGTTTTATCCTGCGTTTTTCCTTGTTGCTCCCAGGGCTTTCTGGTATAAAGCAGCGCTCTTTTCTAGGGGCCCGGTTCTTGCGCTATCCAGTGCGCCCGGTAAGACCCTCGAGAAACGCGGCGCCGAGCGCCAATGACATTGAGTTTAAGCGGCCAACCCATGCCGGGTTGGGCATGTGGTTTTAGAGGGCTGAGGCATGTCGAGAGTCTGTCAAGTTACCGGTAAGGGTCCGGTAACCGGGAACAACATTTCCCACGCAAACAACAAAACCCGTCGTCGTTTCCTGCCGAACCTGCAGCACCATCGCTTCTGGGTCGAGTCCGAGAAGCGCTTCGTGCGTCTGCGCGTATCTGCCAAAGGCATGCGCGTCATCGACAAGCGTGGCATCGACGTAGTGCTGGCTGAGCTGCGCGCTCGCGGCGAAAAGGTTTAAGGAGAGAGTCATGCGTGAACTGATCCGTTTGGTGTCCAGCGCCGGTACCGGCCACTTCTACACCACCGACAAGAACAAGCGCACCACCCCCGACAAGATCGAAATCAAGAAATTCGATCCGGTCGTACGCAAGCACGTGATGTACAAGGAAGCCAAGATCAAGTAATTGATCGGCTGCCTGGCAAAGAAGCCCGCCCTAATCGGCGGGCTTTTTTTTGCCCGTGTTTCCCCCTCGGACTCGCGCCTGCGCCGCTCATCTGCGCGGGTCGGTTGGCGCGGCTATTGGTCGCGCATTTTTTTGCGCAACCCGCTCACCTGCGACTTACGTCACACAACACCTCGGTTTAGACTGCGCCGTTGCCGTGGAACTGACTCATCCATCAGCTTTTTGGTGGATGTGGGGACATGGGGTTCGGGCATCCTCCGTTCGTCATTCGCCCAGAGGCTCGCATGACCGCTTCAGCTGATTGTGTGGAAGTCCTGATTGCCGAGGCGGATCCCTGGACGTCCAACCTGTTGCAGCAGCTGGTGCTCGACGTGTGTGGCGATGCCCGTGTACTGCAGGTCAGCGATGGTCAGGCGGCACTGGCGCGTTGCAAGCGGCGCTTGCCCGATCTGGTGATCGCCGATGGCGAGCTGCCGGGGCTCGACGGCCTGGAGCTGCTGCGCCAGTTGCGCCGTCACCCGCGTACACCGGCGCTGCCGTTCGTGCTCATCAGTGGTCGCCTGGATGCCAGCAGCGTGCGCGCCGCGCGGCCGCTGGCGCCCAGTGCTTATCTGGCCAAGCCCTTCAATGCCGAGAGTCTGCGTCAGCGTCTGCGCACATTGTTGCCTGCGCCTGCGGCCGCGGTGGCGGTGCGTCAGCCGCTGTTGCTCAGCGAGCTGCGTGACTATCTCGATACGGTGCGCGAAGAGGGGCAGGGTGCACCGCTGCTCAGCGATGTACGCAATGCCGTGAGTCAGGGGCTGCAGGCCGGCGAGCAGGACCTGGGCGAACTGGAGGCGGTGTTCGGCAGCGACCCGCAGATCACCGCGCTGCTGATTGCTGCCGCCAGCACCGCCGCGCAGCATCAGGGTGTGCCTTGTCATACCCTGACCCAGGCGCTGCAGCGCCTGGGTGTGGCGCGCACGCTGAATCTGGTGCTGGGCCTGGCGCTGCAGCGTAATGCCCAGTTGCGTGACCCACGCCTGGCAGAATTGGCAGCGCATACCTGGCAGCAGGCGCGACGCAGCGCCGAGCTGGCGCGCTGGCTGGCGCTCGAACTGAAGCTGGACGCCGAGCTCTGCTATACCGCCGGTCTGCTGCACAATCTGGGCGAACTGGCCCTGCTGCGCAGCCTGCAGGACTGGCAGGAAGCGGGTGGTGAACTGAGCAATGAGCAGATCGACGATGCGATGCTGCGCCGCTCGGCGAGCTTCGGTTCGGCCCTGCGTATCCGCTGGCGATTGCCGTTCGGCCTGCGAGAGCTGATCGCAGCGCTCTATGGCCTGGGCAGCGGCGTGTTCTCGCGTGAGGCGCTGGTGCTCAACCTCACCGGTCTGTTGCTGGCCCTGCCGAACAACGAGCTGCCAGCCAGCCTGGTCGAAGCGCGCTGCGTGCGCATGTTGCGCTTGGATCTGGCGCTGCTCGAGCGCGTGCCGGTGGCGCTCTATCAGGCTTCCTGAGTGTCGTGGCGACGCGCGTCGTCGGCCAGTTGCCGCAGTGGCTGCGGGCGGCCAACGAAATAGCCCTGGGCATAGTCGATGCCGAGGTTGCGCAGGCAGTCCAGGCTGGCCTGGGTTTCGACGAACTCGGCGACGGTGAGCAGGCCCAGTTGCCCGGCGATTTGGCGCATGGAGCCGACCATGGCCTGGTTGATCGGGTCGTGCTCGATACCGCTGATGAAGCTGCCGTCGATCTTCAGAATGTCCAGTGGCAGGTGGCGCAGGTAGGCGTATGAAGCGAAGCCGCTGCCGAAGTCGTCCAGGGCGACTTTCAGCCCCTGGCTGCGCAGTTCCTCGATCCACTGAGCGGAGACGTTCAGCTCGCCGAGGGCGACCATTTCCGTGACTTCGATGCACAGCTTGCCGGGTGGCAAGTCGTGGCGTTGCAGTTCGTCCTGCAGCAGGCGATGGAAGTTGCCATCGAGCAGCGAGTTGGCGCTGAGGTTGACGTTGACCTGGGCCAGTTGTGCCAGGTGCCTGGGGTTGGCCGCGAGCCAGGCGCACAGGTGCTGGATCACCCAACGGTCGATGGCTCCGAGAAAGTCATAGCGCGCCGCCGCGTCGAGAAACTGCGCCGGGCTGATCCACTCACCGCTGTGCGGGTCACGGTAGCGCAACAGCACTTCGTAGTGCAGGCCGCTGGTGACGCTCTGCAGTGCCTGCACGGGTTGCTGGAACAGCTCGAAATGGCCGCGCTCGGTGGCTTCGCGCAGGCGCGTGATCCATTGCAGCTGGCGCTGGTGTTCGAGCAGGGCGCCGTCTGCCGGGCTGAAGGCGTGGATGCGGTTGCGCCCCTGATGCTTGGCCAGTTGCGCCGCGTTGCCGGCCCAGTTGAGTGCGGTCTCCCAGTCGCTGACATCGGCGTTGAGGTTGAGCAGGCCGATGCTGGCATTGAGGCGCAGCGGTCGGCCTTGCCAGGTGAAGACGAATTGCCCGACAGCCTTGCGCAGGTGGTCGGCCTGGCTCAGGGCGGCGGCGTCGTCGACTTCACGCAGGAGGATGGCGAATTCGTCACCGCTGACGCGCGCTAGTTCGGCATGGCGCGGTAGCTGGTGCAGCAGTTGGCTGCTCAGTTGCTTGAGCAGTTGATCGCCGGCCGAGTGGCCAAATAGGTCGTTGACCTGCTTGAAACGATCCAGCCCCAGTAGCAACAGGTGGCTGAAGCGACGCTTGGCGGCGCCACTGAGGGTTTCCGACAGTAGCCTTTCCAACTCGCGGCGGTTGAGCAGGCCGGTCAGGGCATCGCGGGCTGCCAACTGTTGCAGGCGCTCTTCCAGTGCGCGGCGCTCGCTGAGATCGACCACGATGCCTTCGATGAGATCCTGATGCGGGCGACGGTGCAGTGACAGGTAGACCCAGCGCGGTCGTTGCTGCAAATCGTAAAGCTGGCATTCGCAGCTGATCGTGCCAGCCTGCGCATCGAGCTGTGCCAGCAGCGAGCGCCACTGCGCGGCGCCGAGCAAGCGTTGCAGGGACAGATTGCCCAGATCATCCGGCAGGGTCGCGTTACCGAGCAGGCGCGTCAGGCTCGGATTGGCCTCCAGCAGTTGGCCGTCGTGCTGGCAGCGGAAGATGCCCTCACCGCTGTGCCGGAACAGCGCCTGGTATTGCTCCAGGTTGTCGATGGCCTGCGCCTGGCTGCTGAGCAGCACGCGGCGCACGCGCTCCAGTTGTTTGTCGAGCAGGGCGCCGAACAGCAGCATGCTCAGGGCCGGCAGGTAGGCGTACAGCGCATAGAAGCCGGCCGGCAGTGGAATCACTCCGGCGCGGCTCAGCGGCACCAGCAGCATCAGCACCAACGCTGCGCTCCAGCACAGCATGTAGCCTGGTGCATAGGGGCGGCGCTGGCGAATGCCGAGCACCATCAACAGCAGTTGATACAGGCCGATGGCCAGGGTCAGCAGGTTAAGCATCTGGTAGGCGTGCGGGGGGTCGATGGTCACGCCGCCCAGGCTGATCAGCAGGGTGGCGGCGAACAGTGCATCGCGCAGCCAGCGCAGGCGCCCCAGCTGCAGGCCCAGGGCGCTGGCGATGAACAGCGAACTGAAGATCAGCATGCCCGCTGTGGGCAGGTTGACCAGTAACTTGGGCAACAGCGGCCATTGTGGCCAGAGCAGGCCCGGCAGGCTGTACAGGCTGGTGTTGTACAGCGCCACGCACAGCGAGGTAAGGCTGAAGTAGGCCAGTTTGGCTTCACGCAGGGTGCTGTACTTGACCAGGTAGAACACGGCCAGGGCCAGCAGCGCACCGATCAGCAGACCGCTGCGCAGCCAACTGCGGGCAATCAGTTGCTGGCCGTGTTCGGCGCCGACCAGTTGCAGCGGCAGGTTGATCGCCGACTGGCTCTGTACGCGCAGCAGCAGGCTGTGCGGGCCATCGCCCAAGCGCGGCAGGTTGAGCAGAAACTGTGGATAGGGCTCGCCACGTTCGGCGAATGGACGTTTTGCGCCGCTGTACAGCGGGCCGAGCGACTGCTCGCCATCGAACAGCCAGACCTCCAGATCATCGAGGAAGGTCTGGCCGATGATCAGTTGCAGGCGTTCGGCTGGCGGTGTCTGCAATTGCACGGCGAGCCACCAGGCGCTGCGTGTATAGCCGATGCGGGCGGTGCCCTGAACCTGGCGGCCCTCTTGCGCGATGCGCTGCAGCACCTCGCTGGCGCTCAGCTGGCCGCTCGGGTCTTCCAGCAGCAGGCTGTGCTCGATGCTCACCGGCGTGGCCAGATCGGCTGCGCTGAGCTTGAGCAGCGGCAACGCACTGGTCGCCCAGGCCGGCGCGACGCAGGCCAGGCAAAGCAGCAAGATCAGTGAGCGAAGCGGTCGAAGCATCCTGGGCGCCTCATGGCTACTACGAGGGCGCCGAAGTCCGGTGGACGCTGTCGGGTCTGAGGAGCGGTCGGGCGCAGAGCCATTCTAGCCGACTACTGGCGCGATGATTGCGCTGCGAGTCTCATCCGTCGGGTCGCGCGACGACGAATGACTGCGCCGCCTCTCCAGCCTGGGTCAGGCAGCCTGCGCACGCTCCTCGCCCGCCTCTTGACGGCGCGTCCAGCGATTGGCACGGGCGAAGGTGCCGAAGTCGTTGAAGCGCACGCCCATCTCGCGCATCACCCGGTGGGCGAAAGGCACGGTCAGCTGGCGGATATAGAACGGCTCCTTGACCACGAAATGGTGGATCGCATGACTGCTGCCGAAGTTGAAGCAGAACGCCTGCAGCGGCCACAGCCACCAGGGGTTGAGCACCTGGGTCTGCTGGATCACGTTGCCGGGTTCGACATCACCGTAGTAGTGCATGTTGGAGCTGACGAAGTGCAGGCAGAAGGTGCGCAGCACGTTGGGCCCGACCAGCACCACCACGGCGACGTTCACCACCTCCATCAGGTTCAGGGTGCCGGCCGACCAGGCGATCGGAGCACCAAGCGCAGCACTGGCCCAATCCAGCAGATGGAAACCGAGGAACAGGTACCAGGTCGCCCAGTTGAGCAGCCCCAGCGGCGCGTAGACCTTCAGCGTGCGCGTGAGGATCAGCCGGCGGTGTTCGGGGTTCTTCGCCCGCAGCCAGCGGATCAACGAACTCATCATGTTGTCGCCGACCATCAGCAGGCGCGCGATGCCCCAGGGCTCGCCGTTGGTGATGGCGCGCTCTTCCATGTCGGCTTCGCTACCGGACACCTTGTGATGATTGAGATGCAGATGGCGGCGTACCCAGGGGTTGATGGTGCTCGGCCGCGCCAGCCAGACCAGCGCCAGCATCAGGTTGTGCGGCAGCGGCCGTTTGCGGAAGTACATCGAGTGGATCAGGTCGTGCTCCAGCTCGTGAGTCAGCGAGGCGAAGAAGGCGTTGAGCAGCAGACACGCCCACCAGGCCAGGTAGCCACCGATGTACAACGCCGCCGAGCCGAGCATGCCGAGCAGTGCGAACGCGAGAATACCGGCGCCGAGCGCGTCCTGATGTTGCAGGATCGGGTAGCGTTGGCGCAGTGCGTTGCCGTGGGCCATCACCTGTTCACGGATATAAGCGGCGCGTTGCTGGTCATTAAGGCTTGCGGGAGAGGGCGACATGCCGACATCCTCTTGTTATTGGGTTGTGACTTCACTGTGCCGTGACGGTCGTCAGAGCGCCCGACCGTGCACGCCAACCTGCCTACCGGATACGCCAATCTGCATGACCGCCGAACCCACCACCCTGGCCAGCTGGACCCGCGCTCTGCGCAAGCAGCTCGATGCCCTCGGCCTGGACAGCGCTGCGCTGTGCCGCGAGGCGGGGCTCGACCCGGCAGTGCTCGACGACCCCAACGCGCGCTGCCCGCTGTCGGTCACCACGCGCCTGTGGCAGTTGGCGGTGGCCGCCAGTGGTGACCCGGCGCTGGGCCTGAAGACTTCGCAGTTCGTCAGTCCGACCACCTTCCATGCGCTGGGCTATGCGCTGATCGCCAGCAGCAGCCTGCGCGAGATGTTCGAGCGCATCGTGCGTTATCACCGGGTGGTCAGCGATGCGCTGCAGCTGGAGTTACGCCAGCTGGAAGACGTCTACGAATTTCGTTTTCGCGTACCGCCAGGCAGCCCTGCGCCTGCACCTGAAGCGCTGGACGCCTTTGCCGCGATCTACGTGCGCAGCTGTCGCAATCGCCTGAACCGGGAGTTTTCGCCGCTGCTGGTGCAATTGCAGCGCCCGCAGCCAACCGACCCGGCGCCCTGGCAGGCGGTATTTCGCGCACCGCTGCAGTTCGAAGCCGACGAAAGCCTGCTGCGCTTTCCCCGCGCCGCGTTCGAACAACGGCTGGACGATGGCAACCCGGAGCTGGCCGAACACAACGAGACGGTGCTCAGACGCAGCCTGGAGCAACTGCAGGCAGCCAGCTGCAGCGAGCGGGTGCGCAGCTGCCTGGAGGCGCAATTGCCCGATGGCGAGCCCTCCGCCGAACGTATCGCCCAGACCCTGCATCTGAGCCTGCGCAGCCTGCAGCGCCACCTGGCCGAGGAGGGCACCAGCTACGAGGCGCTGCTCGGTGAGACGCGCCACGCCCTGGCGTTGCGGCACATGCGCGATCCGCGCTGTTCGATCAGTGAGATTGCCTATCTGCTCGGCTTCAGCGACAGCAGCAGCTTCGGCCGAGCCTTCAAACGCTGGACCGGCCAGACGCCGAGCCAATACCGCGATGGATTCAACAACGCATGACCCAGTACGATCTGATTTTGGCCGGGGCCGGCCATGCCCACCTTGGCGTGTTGCGCCGCTGGGCGCTGGTGGAGCGTCCGCCAGGCCGCATCGGCCTGCTCAGCCCTGGCCCGGAAGCCTGGTACGCCGGCATGTTGCCGGGGCTGATCAGCGGCCGTTTCAGCCCGGCAGACTGCCGTGTGGAGTTGCAGCCGCTGTGCCGGGCGGCCAAGGTCGAGCTGATCGAGGGCGAGATCGCGTCGCTCGATGCCGATGCGCGCATCCTGCAGCTCGCAGACGGCCGTAGCCTGCAGAGCGAGTGGCTGTCGCTCAACGTCGGTGCCGGCATGGCCATTCCACCGCAGCAGGGCGAAGGGATGCAGGTGTTGGCCGCCAGGCCCATCGAACGGATGCTCGAAGGCTGGCAGCAATGGCAGGCCGAGCCACGGCGCATGGCGATTCTCGGTGGTGGGGCCGGTGGTGTGGAACTGGCCCTGGCGCTGGCCGGCAAGGTACCGGCGCTGGCGCTGTTCTGCGGCGGAACCCTGCTCGACGGGCTGGGGCCGGGGCTGCGGCTGCGCGCACTGGGGCATCTGCGTCAGCGCGGCGTGCAGGTGCGCGAGCATTGCCCGATCGGCCGTATCGAGGATGACTGGCTGCTCAGTGGTGACGAGCCGGTATGGCGCGGGCGGCGCCTGCTGCTGGCCAGCGGTGCGCGTCCCTGGCCATGGCTGACGTCGAGCCAACTGGCCACCGACGCAGCCGGATTCATCGCCATTCGCCCGACCCTGCAATGCGAGTCCCACGCGCAGATCTTCGCCGTCGGTGACAGCGCCAGCCTCGACGGCATGCGCCGCAGCGGGCGTTTCGCAGTGCGTCAGGCGCCGGTACTCAGCGCCAATCTGCAGGCCGCGCTGCAGGGGCGCCCGCTGCGCCAGTATCGGGCGCAATGGCAGAGCCTGGCCCTGCTCGCCACCGGCGACGGCGGGGCGCTGCTCGGTTGGCACGACTGGAGCGCGGGCGGGCAGTTGTACGGGCATTGCAAGGACTGGCTGGACCGGCGTTTCGTCAAACGCCACCGCATGGTTGGGTAGCGGCGCGGCGAAGACGTCCGAAGCCGAGGCCGGGATGCCGTGCCAGGGTCGGTTAATGCCTCCCGGTTAAGTGCCGATACAGCGAATAGGCACGTTGGCGCCCAGCGGCGAAGCTGAGCGGGATGGGCTCGTCCTGTCGGGTACTGCTTTGATGTATGGCAGGTTGCTACCAAAGTTTTATGGTGCTGGCGCTTCCAAGCTGCTCGAATCGCGGTCATGTTGCCCGATCTGCTGGTGCATTTTTCGTCGGGCCTTTCTTATGCGTAGCCTATTGCCAGACTGCGTGGGATATTCAAGGAGAGAACCCGTCGTGACTCCGTCCGTCTACAGCGCCTCGCCGCGCACCAGAACAAGAACCCTGAGGTCGGTCATGCAAGCTGCCTTTATCCGTTCGCCGATCGCTTTCGTAATGCATGCACTGGGGCTGGCTGGGCTCATGCTCGCCTATCAGCAGATGCAGCTGCCTCTCTACGTGAGCGTGCCATCCTATCTACTGCTGGCGTTATGGCCCTGGCTGGGGCCCTGGCAGCGGCGTGACGAGCCGCAACAGGCTGCCCGGCAGGCTGCGACGGGCGACTTTGTCGAGCTGAGTCGTGGGCTGTCGCGACACACCTGCCACAATGCGCTGTCTGCCGCCAAGGTGGCCCATGCGGTCAAGCATCTGGCCGGTCGCCTGCAATCGCAGCTGACGGCGGTGCAGCAGGTCAGCCAGGCCGCCGAGGCCATCACCCACACCGAGCAGGACAGCGCCGCTCGTGCCGAGCAGACCCTGGCCGCGGCCCGCCACGTGCGTGATGCCAGCGCCAATGGTCAGGCCGAACTCAATCAGGCCATCGAACGCATGCAGCAGCTCAGCGCGCAGACCCTGGCCAGTCGCGAGCTGATCGATGGTCTCGGTAGCCGTACCGAACAGATCGAGCAGGTCACCCAGGTGATCCAGTCCATCGCCAGCCAGACCAACCTACTGGCGCTCAACGCGGCCATCGAGGCTGCTCGCGCCGGTGAGATGGGCCGCGGTTTTGCCGTGGTCGCCGACGAGGTGCGCAACCTTGCCGCGCGCACCGCCAGCGCCACCGAGGAAGTCAGCCAGATGGTCGCCGACATCCGCCAGCAGAGCACGGCGGTGGTGGCCCACATCCAGCGCCAGAGCGTCGAGCTGGAGCAGGCGGCGCAGCAGATCGAGACCGCTGGCAGTGGCTTGCAGGGCATTGCCGAGCAGGCCGAAGAGGTCGAACAGCAGGTGGCGCAGATCAGTGCCGGCACGGCCGAAAACCATCAGTGCCTGGCCAGCCTGTCGGCTGCTGCCCTGCAATTGCAGGACGACGTGCAGAGCAGCGAAGGGCAGACTCGGGAGCTGGCCGACGCTGCCGAGCAATTGGTCGGCCAGGCCGAAACCGTCAGCGAGCAGCTTGCTGAGGTGGGGCTGGATGATTACCACCAGCGCGCCTATGACCTGGCCCGCGAGGGGGCTGCAGCCATCGCTGCGCAGTTCGAGCACGACCTGCAGGCCGGGCGCATCAGCCTCGATGATCTGTTCGACCGTCATTACCAGCCGATTGCCGGCACCCAGCCGCAGAAATACCGCACACGCTTCGACCAGTACACCGATCAGGTACTGCCGGCGCTGCAGGAGCCGCTGCTCAAGCGCCATGAAGGGCTGGTGTTCGCCATCTCCACCACCCCGGAAGGCTACGTGCCGACCCATAACGCCGCGTTCAACCACCCGCCCAGCGGTGACCCGGCGGTAGATGCAACGAAGAGCCGTGGCAAGCGCCTGTTCAACGACCGCACCGGCATCCGCTGCGGTAGCCACAGACAGGCACTGCTGCTACAGACCTACATGCGCGATACCGGCGAGCTGATGCACGACCTGTCGGTGCCGATCATGGTGCAGGGCAAGCATTGGGGCGGTTTGCGTCTGGGTTATCGGCCGGAGCCGTAGGGCGGGGTAGCATCACCCCAGATCGAGGAAAGCCCGACCGATATCCCAAAAGCTTGGATGACAGCACGGCTGGCGGCAGGCTTTTACTGCGCTGCGTTGGTTTTTTTATCAGATCGGTACAGATATTTCTGGAAGCCAAAGAACAGGCTTTTGATCAGTTCAGGCTTACCAAGATCCGCAACGGCGTCGGCGATGGCGTTGTTGTATTTGAGCTTTAGCAAGGGCGAGAGTTTTTCACCATCCAACTCGTCCACGCCTTCCTTCACGTAATGCGCCAGCACGAAGTCGATAAAGGCCTGCTGCTTGCTGTTGAACTGGCCATGCAGACTGCTACTGGCGTTCATTGCGCGTTCTTCGCGGGTCAGTGGGTCACTGGCGAAGGCGACGTAGCTCAGTACATCGAACAGGTCGCTGTTCTCCGCGTCGATAATGCTCTGCATCTCTACCAACACCTCGCGGCTAAAGCCGCGCTCGGCTAAACCTTGCAATAGCGCTTTGCGTGTATCCGGTGCACTCCAGATGTTGCACAGTTCATCCTCATCCTTGAAGAACTCTGGCAGGTTGCCGAACAGGTTTTCGAGAAACTGCGCCGCCGACATCGGCCGGCCATCGGCGCCGAGGAACAGGGTCGCCATCATATTGCGGATACGCCGTACCGAGCCGTTACTCAGCTTGATCTCAACGACTTCGGGACGCGGTGGTTTTGGTTCTTTTGGGCCACCCTCATAGCCGCCGCGCTCTTCGCCAGTGCCAACATTTCCAGGAGTAGCGGGCTCTTCTGGCTCGCCATCCCACTCCGGGTCGCTAAACAGGTGATGGGCTTTGACGAAGTCGTAGACGGTGAAATAGTCCTTGCCGTCGAACAACCGCGTACCACGCCCGATGATCTGCTTGAACTCGATCATATTGGTCACCGGACGCAGCAGCACGATATTGCGCACATTGCGTGCATCCACCCCGGTGGAGAGCTTCTGCGAGGTGGTGAGGATGGTCGGAATATGCTTCTCGTTGTCCTGGAAGTAGCGCAGGTACTCTTCGCCACGCGCGCCATCGGCGGCGGTCACCCGCACGCAGTAATCCGGCTCGCGACTGCGCTTGTTCTGGTTGATCAGATCGCGCACTTCCAGCGCATGCTGCTGGTTGGCGCAGAACACCAGGGTTTTATCGTTCGGGTTGATCTGCTGCATGAAGAGCCGAACCCGATAGGCCTCACGCTCGGGGATTTTGATGATGCGGTTAAAGTCAGCTTCAACATAACGCCGGCCCGCCTCCACCTCGCCCTTGACCACCACGCCATCGCCCGGCACATGCAGGTAGTCGTCCAGCGTGGTGGCGATCTGCTTGACCTTGAACGGGGTCAGAAAGCCATCGTTGATGCCTTCCTTGAGTGAGTACACATACACCGGCTCGCCAAAGTAGGCGTAGGTGTCGACGTTATCCTTGCGCTTCGGCGTTGCCGTCAGGCCCAGTTGTACCGCCGGGGCAAAGTAATCGAGGATGCTGCGCCAGTTGCCTTCATCCCTGGCGCCGCCACGGTGGCATTCGTCGATGATGATGAAGTCGAAGAAATCCGCCGGGTATTCGCCGAAGTAGGGCGTATCGTTTGGCCCACTCATAAAGGTCTGGAAGATGGTGAAGAAGATGCTGCCGTTCTTCGGCACCTTGCCCTTCTTGCGAATGTCAGCTGGGTCGATGCGTACCAGGGCGTCTTCCGGGAAGGCGGAAAACGAGTTGTAGGCCTGGTTGGCGAGGATGTTGCGGTCGGCGAGAAACAGAATACGCGGCTGACGCTGAGCGTCGCGCTTGAGGTTCCAACGGCTCTTGAACAGCTTCCAGGCCAGCTGGAAGGCGATAAAGGTTTTGCCGGTGCCGGTGGCCAGGGTTAGCAGAATGCGCTGGCGCTCAGCGGCAATGGCCTCCAGCACGCGACTGATGGCGATGTCCTGGTAGTAACGCGCGCCCCAGGTGCCGCCCTTGTCCTCGAAGGGAATCGCGGCGAAGCGTTCGCGCCACTCGCTTTGTTCACTAAAGGTCTGCGCCCAGAGTTGCTCGGGGCTAGGGAAGCAGGCCACATCGCCTTCTGCGCCGCTGCGCATATCGATGGCGTAGATCGACTGGCCGTTGGTGGAGTAGGTAAAACGTATCGCCAGCTTTTGCGCATAGCCTTTGGCCTGCGCAACGCCTTCGCTGTAATGCTTGGCCAGGGCCTTGGCCTCGATCACCGCCAGCTTGGTGTTGCGGTATACCAGCACGTAGTCGGCAATCTCTGCCTTGCCGCGCTTGCCGGCCCCCTGGATACGCCCATGGGTGATCGGATATTCGCGCTGGATACGGCTGCCCTCGACCACGCCCCAGCCTGCTGCACGCAAGGCGGGGTCGATCAGTTCGGCGCGGGTTTCAGCTTCGTTCAAGGCAATATCCTTTTGGCATCATGGCCGGATAGTAACCGCTGCCGCCGCGCGATTAGAAGGTGTAGAAGCGCTTGTTGCCTGGTTGAAGAAACACTGCCTCGCTATCGGGCCAATTTCAGGCTGCTGTGGCGAGCTTTTGTGGGAGGGGCTTTAGCCGCGAGCGGTTTAAAAGCCGTGCACGCATCGCGGCTAAAGCCCCTCCCACCCTGATTCCATCTGCATCGCGGCTAGTTAGATAAATCGCCGATGCAGATCGGGGAAAATCTCCTGGGCAAACCACACCGGCAGGCCGGGCTCCACGTCCCGTGATTTCGGCGTGGGGCTGAGCACAATGCCCAACTCGATCAGGCGCTTGAGTTCTTCGATGGCCAGGCGCTCGCTCAGGCCGAGAAAGGTCTTGAAGGTCGCGCGCGGCATTGTGCCCATGCTCAATAGTGCATGCACCGCCGCCGCCGAGCCGGGGCGGATTTTCGCGGCGCTGATGCGCTCATGGTGTTTGAACAGTCGCTCGATGCGTACGCGCATATTGGCCGGGTCAACTGCCTTGGTCATATAGTCGATCTGGTCGAGACACACATCCAGCATAAAGCGGATAAAGCCCAGGTAATGCTTGAGCGAGAGCTGGCCGCGACCGTCCAGATCGCCTTCGCGCGGTCGGTCGGCATTGGCCATCGCCGCGTAATACTCGGTTTGCCGGCGCGCCAGCCCTCGCGATAGCGACCACAGGGTGGGCCGTAAATCCAGATACACCAGTTGCAGATGAGTAATCAGCCTTACCAGCCGGCCATTGCCATCCATAAAGGGGTGAACCCAGGCCAGGCGATGGTGGTAAGCCAGGGTGGCAATCAACCGGGTGCGTGGGTCGCTGTAACTGCCCATAAACTGCTGCAGCAACTCCAACATGGGGCTCACCACCTGGGCGTCTGGTGCCAGGTGGTTACCTACCTCGACCTGCTCATCAGGCTCGCTGCGTAATTTGCCCGGTACCAGATAACGCTCGCTGTTATGCAGCTTGAGCTGTTCCGGTGGGGCATATCTGAACAGGGCTTTGTGGGCCTGCTGAACAAGCCAGGGGGAAAACATCGTCTGCCAGACAATATCCTTATCCCAGCGGCGCATAAGGCGTTCAAAGCCGGTTTGCACACCGAGCTGCTGCATGGCCAGATCGGTCAGTTGTTTGCGCTCGCGTTTGGGGGCCGCCTGGGCTCGTTGCATATCGGCCGGTGCCGAATACTGCCCTTCGATCAGATTGGAGTAATAGGTATTGGTCACCTCCAGCAGCGCGGCCAGCCGGGCGCGGGTGGCCGGTGCCAAACGGCCATCGAGGAACGCCGCCTTGGCTGGCAGTAGCGAGGCTTTTTCCAGAATATCCGCTGGCAGCTCGCTGGGGAGCGCCGGGAGCAAATAGTTCTTGTCGCTAATCATCGCTGCCTTCTGCATATTTTTCTGCAGATTGTGATAACCCGCAGAAGCCTTGCAAATACTAGCCTAAAGCAGAAAGTGCAGGCTTTTTTTAAGCGGATTTTGCACATTTTTCTGCAGATTATCTGAAGGTTGCCTGGCGCGGCCAGGCAACGGCGCTGTGCGCGGGAAATAGATGCTGGACTCTGTAGGAGGGGCTTTAGCCGCGATAGGCTGCAATGCCTGTGCGCCTCGCGGCTAAAGCCCCTACCACTTGGCCCGAGGCGGTTTGGCGATGCTCTGCCGATCAGCAGAGCATCGAGTGACGGGCATCTTGTGGGAACCAGCTTGCTGGCTATCACGACAGATCAAACGCATCACCAGCAAGGACTAGGCGCCCCCCTGGCTACTACGCAGTTTGCTGAGCGACAGTGCCCCGTCGAAGGCGGCGGGGCATCTCCTACGCAACGCGGTCAGCGTTAAAGATTGCCGCTAAAGGCCTGGTGCAGCAGGGATTGCTTTAACTCATCGAGGGCGGCGAGTTTTTGTTGGTAGATGGATTCGAGGCGTTGGGTTTCTTCTGCTAGCAAATTAATTGTGTTCACCACCCTATGTTGTTCTTCCAAAGCCGGAACAGGGACCGTCAATTTGCTTAATTCACCGGAGTTAATTTTCAGGGTTCCGTGGGCTGCATTGCTCAGGACGGAATCGCTGGAGTTGATTCGATTTCGTAGAGCGAAAAGTAGGTATCGAGGGGTAACGCTCGGGTCTACATGTATCCCTTTTATGTCTTGATTAAATGCACACGGCACCATCAGTTCGGTTATCTGAGCTCCATGCGCTAGCCCCATTCCACGAACAAGAACAAGGAGGGTTCCGGCTGGGGCCAGGCGTGTGGACGAATCTTCAACTGCTGATCGAGAAATGTGCAGGAAAGAGTCGGACAGCCTGGTTGACTTCATATCTCGCCCGGAAACCCAAGGAATATCGCCGTTCCAATAGCCCTCGTTCGCCTTTGAGGGGGTGCCACCACTGCTGAAAGTTGAAATCTCATCAAGCCGCTTTTCCACCCCGCCCTCAGCTCGCTCCTTGAAAACGGATTGCAGGTGGCTTTCATATATGGCGCGGGCGTTCTGGAGGTTTTTTTCGGCGTTGGCACGGGCCGTGGCGATGCTGTCGAATGCTTCGTTGAGGGTGGAGACGAGGCGTTGTTGTTCTGATATTGGTGGTATCTGAATAGTCAGGTCGGCAAGTTTGGATGCATTGAAACCGCCCTGAGCACTACCTGATGAGCCTTCCCTTACGGCCTTCCAGTACTCAGCCGTTTGAAAGAAAAGCGATACAAACTCCGGCATGACCTGACTGTCTGTCAGCCGCAGTCGAATCAGGTATGACGCACATACTGACTCAGGTGGCGATTGCACCAAAAAACTTTTTCCTGTGGTCGCCCCTGTCCGAGCAAAAACAATATCGCCATGGGCTAGGCGGTATTTGGACAGGTTTTCCACTGCTATTTTGCAGTAAGGCACCGTAGACCAATTGACGCCGTCATCTTGGATGTCGGTGATACGTAGAAAATGTGGGCCAACAACGTCATGACTGGCGCTCTCGGTGAAGCCGTAGCTGATAGTGGAAATTGCCCCAAGTTTCTCAGCCTTCCAGCTTTTCGTCATAGCATTGCCCCGATTAGTGCCAATACTTTCGCGCTCTCTGCATCCAGCGCTGCAATCTCATCCATGATCGCCTGGGGGCTGCGATGCGCTACGTCCTCAGCGCCATTAGGGTTCTTTACCGACAGGTCATAGCTTGCCGAATCAAGGCCCGCCACATCCAAGCTCCAGCTTTTCGGCGAGTCGGCAAAGGTCTTCTGCAGCTCAATAAATTCAGCCAGATCGGCATCATTAAGCGGATTGGTTTTACCCATATTGCGGCCGGGGGCGAGTTGGTAGTACCAGACCTGTCGGGTGGGTGCGCCCTTGGTAAAAAACAGCACCACGGTTTTAACTCCGGCCCCCTGAAAGGTGCCGCCGGGGCAGTCGAGTACGGTATGCAGGTTGCAGCTTTCCAGCAGCAGTTTGCGCAGGCTGACCGAGGCGTTATCGCTGTTACTGAGAAAGGTGTTTTTGATCACGATGGCGGCCTGGCCGCCGGCCTTGAGCATCTTGATAAAGTGCTGGAGGAACAGAAACGCGGTTTCCCCGGTTTTGATCGGGAAGTTCTGCTGCACCTCTTTGCGTTCCTTGCCGCCAAAGGGCGGGTTGGCCAGCACGATGTCGTAACGGTCCTTGTCCTGAATATCCGCCAGGTTTTCGGTCAGGGTATTGGTATGGATGATATTGGGCGCTTCGATACCATGCAGAATCATGTTCATGATGGCGATCACGTAGGCCAGGCTCTTTTTCTCCTTGCCGTAGAAGGTGTGCTTTTGCAGGGTTTGCTGCTGGCGGGTACTCAGGCCGGGTTGGCTGCTGAGGTAGTCGAAGGCTTCACACAAGAAGCCGGCTGAACCGACGGCGCCGTCATAGATGCGTTGGCCAATTTGCGGCTGCACCACCTGGATCATGGCGCGAATCAGCGGGCGCGGGGTGTAGTACTCGCCGCCGTTGCGCCCGGCGTTGCCCATGTTCTTGATCTTGGCTTCGTAGAGGTGGGACAGCTCGTGCTTCTCGGTCTGCGAGCGAAAGCGCAGGCCGTCGACGATTTCCAACACTTCGCGCAGGTTGTAGCCGCTCTGGATCTTGTTGCGGATCTCGCCAAAGATCTCGCCGATCTTGTACTGGATGGTGTCCGGGCTTTCGGCCTTTTCTTTGAAACCCTGCAGGTAGGGAAACAGCTTGTGGTTGACGAAGGCCTTGAGGTCATCGCCGGTCAGGGCGTTGTCATGGTCGAAGCTGCCATCGGCTTTCTTCGGTGCGGCCCAACGTTCCCAGCGGTATTGCGGCTCGAGAATATGCAGGTAGAACTTGCCTTCCAGCGCGGCCTCGGTGGCCTTGTCCTGCTCCAGGGCATCGAGGTACTTGAGAAACAGCAGCCATGAGGTTTGCTCGGTGTAATCCAGCTCGCTGCTGGCACCAGCATCCTTGTGCAGGATGTCGTCGATATTCTTGAAGGCTTGTTCGAACATGGCGTACTGCGCATCCCTTGAGATGGGGGAAACAAAAGTGCGCATTATGCGGTTTTTGCCCTCGTGCTAGGCAAGTGTGTGGTTGTTGGCTGGCGCGGTGCCCATGGCGCATCGCAGTGCAGGGGCTGTGCAGCTTTGTTTAGTCGGCGCATAACCAAGCGTATGAAAAACCCGATTTAACGCACCTCAAACCCTGTGCGACGCTGCCAAGCCATGATCTTCCCGGCCTGCCAAGTCCATGTTCCGCTGTACCGCGCTCCTGCGCGGCGGCGCTTGTTGGAGCGGCTCAACCCGCTGCTGACGATCATTCTCGCCTTCTGGGCGCTGTGGCATTGCCGTCACGCCCGCCCGCCGGACGTCGTCCCCGCCCGCTGAATACCGATGGCTGCGCCATGCCCGCAGCCGCTGCTATCACCTTGTCTGCCTGTGCAACCTGTTCAAGAATCGAACGGGCCGTGCGGACACCGAGCGCCCAGCTGGCGCAAGCGAGCGCAACATGACGACTTTCGCCCCCGTGCAGGAAGCTCAGGACTTCCTGGCGAATAACCCCGATATCGAGCTGATCGAGCTGTTCATTCTCGATGCCAATGGCGTGCCGCGCGGCAAGTTGCTACACCGCGAAGAACTGCTGGCGCTGTACCAGAGCGGCCGGCCGCTGCCGAGCACCATGCTTGGCCTGTCCATCCAGGGCGAGGATGTCGAGGATTCCGGCCTGGTCTGGGAGGTGGGCGATATCGATTGCCGCGCCTATCCGCTGCACGGCAGCCTGGTGCGCCTGCCCTGGCGGCAGATGCCCACCGCCGCCGTGCAGGTGTCGATGCACCCCACCGAAGGCCTGCCGGCCACGCCTGCCGATCCGCGCCAGTTGCTGATCCGGGTGATCGAGCAGCTCGAAGCCGAGGGCTATTACCCGGTGATGGCCTGCGAGCTGGAGTTTTACCTGCTCGACCAGAAGCGTGATGCCGAGGGTCGCCCGCAGCCGGCACTGGATGCCGACGGCGGCCGCCCGCGGCAGACCCAGGTCTACGGCCTGCGCGAGCTGGAGCAGATCGAACCCTTCCTGCGTGATCTCTACGCCGCGTGCAAGGCACAGGGCATTCCCGCGCGCACGGCGATTTCCGAATATGCCCCCGGCCAGGTGGAGATCACCCTGGAACATGGCCCGGTACTGGCGGCGATGGATCAGGCGGTGCGCTACAAGCGGCTGCTCAAGGGCGTGGCGCACCGTCACGGGATGCAGGCCTGCTTCATGGCCAAGCCGTTCGCCGAGATTGCCGGCACCGGCATGCACATGCACGTCAGCCTGGCCGATGCGCAGGGCAACAACCTGTTTGCCAGTGAAGACCCCGCCGGCACGCCGCTGCTGCGTCACGCCGTTGGCGGCATGCTCGCCAGCCTGCTCGACTCGCTGCTGCTGTTCTGCCCCAACGCCAACTCCTACCGGCGCTTCCAGGCCAACAGTTACGCGCCGCTGGCGCCAACCTGGGGTGTGGACAACCGTACCGTCAGCCTGCGCGTGCCAGGTGGCCCGGCCAAGACCCGTCACGTCGAACACCGTATCTGTGGCGCCGACGCCAACCCTTACCTTGCCGCTGCGGCGATTCTGGCCGGCATTCACCGGGGCATTCGTGATCACCTCGATCCCGGTGCGCCAATCGAAGGCAACGGCTATGCCCAGGCCAAGGAACGTCTGCCCACCGAGTGGTCGGCGGCGATCCACGCGCTGGAGCGCTCCGACTGGGCACGTGATGCCTTCGGCGCCGACTTCCTCAAGGTCTTTCTCGCGGTCAAGCGCGCCGAATACCGCCAGTTCATGGGCGAAGTCGGCGAGCAGGATTGGCGCTGGTACCTGAGCAACGCCTGACTGAACAGCATCGCGGCTGAAGCCGCTCCTACGAAGTGTGCACCCCATGTAGGAGCGGCTTTAGCCGCGAATTCTCCGGGTTTACTGGTGCGCATGGCGCACCCTACGGCGGCATAGCCGCCCCAAGGACATGCAATGAACGCGATCAACCAAGCCGTCAAACCTGCCGCCGAGCGCGCGCCTTCCTACTACTCGGCCTCGCTCAATTTCGAGAGCGACTACCCGACGCTGCAGGGCAGTGTGACGGTGGATGTGGCCATCATCGGCGGCGGTTTCACCGGCATTGCCACCGCCGTGGAGCTGGCCGAGCGCGGCCTCAAGGTGGCCGTGGTGGAAACCAACAAGGTCGGCTGGGGTGCCAGCGGGCGCAACGGTGGCCAGGTCACCGGCAGCCTGTCCGGCGACGAGGCCATGCGCAAGCAGATGCGCAACACGCTGGGCGATGAAGTGGATGACTTCATCTGGCACCTGCGCTGGCGCGGTCACGAGATCATCAAGAACCGCGTGACCAAATACGGCATCGACTGCGACCTCAAGCACGGCCATCTGCATACCGCGATGAAAGCCAGCCATATGGATGAGCTCAAGGCGACCTATGACGAGGCGTTGCGCCGTGGCATGGGCGATGATGTCACCCTGCTCGACGCCGCCGGTGTACGTGCCCAGCTAGGCAGCGATCTGTATTGCGGTGCCCTGAAAAACACCCGCAACATGCACCTGCATCCACTCAACCTGTGCATCGGTGAGGCCAAGGCCGCCGAGAGTCTGGGCGCGCTGATCTTCGAACATTCCGAGGTGCTGGATATCGTCCACGGCCCGCGTCCGGCAGTGGTCACCCGCGGCGGGCGGATCGAGGCCAAGCAGGTGCTGCTGGCCGGCGACGTCTATCACAAGCTCGAACGGCGCAAGCTCAAGGGCCTGATCTTCCCGGCCATGGGCGGCATCGTCACCACCGCGCCGCTGGGCGACCTGGCGAAGGAAATCAACCCGCAGGACCTGGCGGTGTACGACTGCCGCTTCGTGCTCGACTACTACCGCCTGACTGCCGATGGCCGCCTGCTGTTCGGCGGTGGTTGCAACTACTCCGGGCGTGATTCGCGCGATATCGCCGGCGAGCTGCGCCCCTGCATCGAGAGCACCTTCCCGCAGCTCAAGGGCGTACAGATCGACTACCAGTGGAGCTGCGCCATGGGCATCGTGATGAACCGCATCCCGCAGTTGGGCAAGCTCTCGTCCAACGTCTGGTACTGCCAGGGCTACTCCGGTCATGGCATCGCCACCACCCACATCATGGGCGAGATCATGGCCAAGGCCATCACTGGCGACCTGGAGCAGTACGACACCTTCGCCGCCTGCAAGCACATCAAGGTGCCGCTGGGTGACCAGCTCGGCAACCCGATGCTGGCGGCCGGCATGTGGTACTACCAGATGCTGGAGAAGCTGCGCTGAGTGCCGCAATAGCTGAAAGACAGAGAGAATGTTTTTCGGCGTTAAAGTGCTTGTTGGTGCAGGGTATGGCTATTTTCAAGAATTATATTGCTGGTTCTTGGCGTCTGACGCGCTGAGCCGCCATTGCGGCGGCACCGTCAGCCGTTGTACATGTACACCACCAGTCGTTGCTGCGGGCTGACGATGATCAGCCCGATACGACCATACGCGTAGTAGCTGCCGGGGCTGTTGAGCAGATTGTCGACCTGCTTCAGCAGCGCTGGCTTAACCGCGATGCAGAAGCCGTAGCGACACAGATAATCGCGTGCACGCAGAGCGCCGATTTCTGCAGTTTGTGGCCAATGCTGCGGCTCGGCGCGTACTGGAGTTCTCTGCCAATTGGTGTAACTGCCTCGCCAATCGCGACGGCGATCCAACGGGTTGTCCGGGAGATTGGTGAAGAAGCTGAGACCGGATTCTGCTGCGTTGGCGGTGGGCTGAGGCAGGTCGTAGAGGATGAAGCCGGTTTCATTGCCGCCCGGACCGAAGCCCCAGGACTCCTCTACGGCATAGCGAACTTCCTTGATCTCCAGTGCATCGGGAACCAGGCTTAGGCGGTAATCGTGCAGGTAAAGATGGTATGCCCAGTACAGGCCACCTTGAACCAGCAGAGCCATTACGGCGAACAGCAACAGAGTACGTGGCAAGCTCATGGGAGCGTATCCTGGCCAGGCGGTTGAGGATTGATTATGGCTGTGCGCTGAGTGGTCGTGACAGGCGGGCTTCACGCTCGGCCACGAACGTGGCAGGCGGTGAGCCATCGGCGTTGAGCTGCAGGATGAGCTTGGGCCGGCCCTGTTCGTCGAAGAACACCTGACCGAGGCCTGCACCGTTCCATAGCCGTTCGCCGGAGCGGCTGCGGTCGGGGATCAGCGGGGTGACGCGCATGCGCCGGCGCTTGGTCAGCCAGTTGAGCGGTGACCAGGGCGCGTAGAGCCAGCGGTTGAGGCGATCGAACCAGTCCAGCAGCTCGGCCGGGAATTCGTTCTTGATGCCGCTGCTGGTGATCTGCCAGATGGTCGGGCTGGCACGCTTGTGGCGGATGCTCACGCGGTAGACGAAGGAGTAGTGCACGTCGCCGGAGAGGATGACGAAATCACCCGGCGTACGCGAGTGGCGGAAGATGTTCATCATCACGCTGGCCGCACCGCGATGCGCCATCCAGTTTTCCGCATCGACCATCAGCGGGTGGCCGGCATAGGTGAACAGTTTCTGGATGCCCTCGATCAGCTTCACGCCGAACATCGGCGCCGGCGAGACGATGATGCAGCTGGGGTGATCGAGCAGCGCCTGCTGAAAGTCGCACAGCGCTTCCCAGTCCATCAGCCCCGAGGGTTTCGACAGGCGCCCTTCGCTGCGCCAGCGGCGCGTGCGGGTGTCCAGCACCAGTAGCGCCGGTGTGGTTGGCAGCACGTACTGCCACTGCTCGAAATGCAGCAACTGGTCGATCAGCGCGTCCTGCGCACTGGCTTGCAAGTGATGGTTCTGACGCTGCTGCAGCAGGTCGGCAAAGGCCTGCAGCGGCTCATCGAATACATCCGGGTTGTTGCCCCAGCCCTGGCACAGCAGGTAGGCAAGCAGGGCGTTGCCGATGATGCGTTTGGAGAATGGGTGGCCGTAGGCGGTCTGCTCCCAGCGCGCGGAGAGGTTCCAGTCATCGGTGACGTCGTGGTCGTCGAAGATCATCAGCGTCGGCAGGTGGGCGAACACCCGTGCAGCCTGGCCGAGGCTCTGGCGGAAGGCATCGATGCGCTCGCGCTCACGGGCGTAACGCTGCTGCTGTTCTGCGCTCAGCGGCGGCGGCTGTGCGCTGATCAGCGTCCAGGGCACTGGCGACCAGACCAGCAGGTACATGGCGATCATCTCGGCGAAGGTCACCAGATGATTGTCGGCACTGCTGCTGGTGAAGACCGGTTTCTCCACACCGCCGAAGAACTTGTCGCGCAAGGTCTGGTTGCTTTTCACCGCCGGCAGCAGCTCGGCGCGTTGGTAGTAGCCGACCGGGTGGCCATACAGCGCCTGGCTGTCCTCGACCACGGCACCTTCGAGAAACTCGTCGAACAGGCCGAGGCGGGCGATCAGTTGGTGAATGGCGCACAGCAATGGGCCGGCGACATCATCGACATAGACCTGGTCGCCGCTCATCAGCAGCAGTGCCGGACGCTGCTCGGCTTCGGGCTGACTTGCCAGCAGGCGGTCGGCGCAGAGCAGGCCGTCAGCGGCGGCGTGGTGCGGCTTGCGGCAGGAGCCGTGGAGCAGGTGGTCGACGCGCGAGCGCAGGACGAAATCAGCGTGCTCAGCGCCGTCGTAGAGCAGGTGCGGCGCCCAGTCGCGCATGCCTTTCGCGCCCGCGCTGTGGATGATCTGCAGGTCGTAGGCGATGCGTTGGTCCTGTGGCAGTGCCTGTTCGAGCGGCAGGTCGATCAGGTGCAGCACGGCGTGCCGGCCTAGCGGCAGTTGCTGGCAGTGTTCGTTCAGCGCATGCGTCTGCTGCGCCTGGCCCTCGGGTTGCAGCCACAGTTGCAGGCTCAGTTCGCGGCTGGCCACCAGCCACAGCACCAGGCGGCCGGGCTCCAGGCGGCGCAGCAGCGGGCCGGCGAGCACATCGGGCAGCGGAGCGGGGGCATTGTCTGGCATCGGGGCGGTACTTCCTGCAAGAAAAACGACAGGGATTGGACAGTGGCAGGACGCCAGCGGTTCAGGAGGCCAGCTGGCGCAGACGCTCGAAGTCGAGAATTTCGATCTCGCCGTAGGTGAGCTGCACCACGCTCTGCGCTTGCAGTTCCTTGAGAATCTGGTTGGTGGTCTGGCGCGACAGCGAGAGCATCAGCGCCAGCTGCTCCTGGGCCAGGTGCAGCACCCGGCGCGGCTCGCTTTCACCGTAGTTCTCGGCGATCAGCAGCAGGCGTCGGGCCAGACGCGGCGCGGCCGGCAGCAGGCTCATGTCTTCCAGAGCGACGAAGGCCAGACGCAGCTTGTGGCTCATCAACAGGGCGAAGTCGCGCCAGTACTGCGGCTCGCGTTCGAGCAGCGCGAGCAGGTCGTGCTGGGGTAGCAGCAGCAGGGTGCTGGCGCTTTCGGCGAAGGCATCGTGGGTGCGCGGCAGGCCATCGAACAGGGAAATTTCGCCGAACCAGTAGGGCGGCTCGACCAGGGTCAGCAATGCCTCCTTGCCGTTTTCGCTGACCGCGCCGATGCGCACTGCACCTTCGACCACCGCATACAGCCCGCTGGGTTTGTCGCCGCGGCGAAACAGCCGCTGGCCGGCATCCAGGCGCTGCACCTGGGCCATGTCCAACAGGCTCTGGCTCAGCGCTGGGGGCAATGCGGCGAACCAGTGGCCCTGGTTCAGCTGGCTGAAGTAATGACGGGGATCGGGCATGGCGGCTCCTGTGAGTTGCGCGGCGGTGCGGCCTTCCCTGCCATTGTCGGCTAGCCGACAGTGCGACTAGCCAAGGTGGAGGGATCATGTACGGGCCCGTTTCACACCTGAGGACGATAATAATGAAAACCCTCGTCGATCACCTGGCGCAATATGCCGCCTACCATCGCGACCGGCGCAATATCGCCAGTCATTTCATCGGCATCCCGATGATCGTGCTGGCCGTCGCCGTGCTGCTGTCGCGGCCAGGCTTCCATCTCGCCGGCCTGTGGCTGGCGCCTGCCACGCTGGTGGCGCTGGCGTCGGCATGGTTCTACCTGCGCCTGGACACTCGTTTCGGCCTGCTCATGGCCGTACTGCTGGGGCTGTGCCTGTGGGCCGGCGCCAGCCTGGCGCTCGCTTCCACTGCCCTGTGGCTGACGGCAGGCATTGGCCTGTTCGTGGTCGGCTGGGTCATCCAGTTCATCGGTCACTACTACGAAGGACGCAAGCCGGCCTTCGTCGATGACGTCATGGGGCTGGTGATCGGCCCGCTGTTCGTGGTCGCTGAACTGGCCTTTCTGCTCGGCCTGCGCAAGGAAGTCGAGCATGCCGTGGTGGAGATCGCCGGACCGACCTGCATCCGCGAGAAGAAGGCGCTGGCCTGAGCCGGTCAGTTAAACGTAGATACGGAGCGCGTGTAGGAGCCAGCTTGCTGGCGATCCGGCGGCGTGATGATCATCATCCCTGCTGACGAAAAGCATCGCCAGCAAGCCGGCTCCTACGATTGCTCTGCACGGTCGCGGGGCTAGAACATTTCCATCCACTGCGCCGTCATCGAACGTGCGTGGCGATCCACGGTGATGGGCGCAAAGGGGCGGCCGGAGACGCTCTGCAGGGTGTTGCTCTGGCTGTTCATGTCGGCCAGCGCCGCCCGCAGATAGCTCCAGCGCGTCTGCAGCTTGCTCACCTGCGGGTCGGATTGGTCCTTGAGCGCCTGCAGTTCACTGTCGATGGCCGGTAGCAGCAGGCGTTCGTCCTGGCCGAGGTAGGTACCGGGCTGCTCGCGGGCGATCTCGAAGGTGCCCAGGTAGGAGCGGCTGAGGTATTGCACGCTGAGGTACTCGACCTTCGCCGCCAGCTCGCTCTGGCCTTCGGCGCCCGGTAGTGCACGGGCCGTGCTGAGGAAGTCGCGCAGGGCGCGGCTGAGGTCTTCGGGAAAACGCCAGGGTACGTTCTCGTCACCGGGGCCATAGGAAACACCGTTGCGCAATTGGGTAACGAGTGCCTGATGGGCGCTGGTGAGTTCGGCGCTGCCCTGCGGCAGGCTCTGCATGGCACCGGCCAGAGCGGCCAGGTCGGCTTCCAGGCGCTGTTGATGGATCTTCTGGAAGCCTTCACCACGTAACAGCATCAGGCTGCTGGTGGCGCGGCTGGCATGTACCTGAATCTGTTCCTGTGGGCTGACGGCCTCGGCGAAGGCCATTGGCGAGAGCCCGACGAAGAGTCCGAGCGACCAGAGAAAAGCATGACGCAACAGTGCTTTACAGCGCATCCGGGGTGCTCCTTGTTATTGTTTTGAGCAGGTATGCATTGGCAGCGTCAACGACGCAGCGCCAAGACTACTGCGCCAAGCGTAGCGGAGCATGACCCGAAAGAGTGATTTCGTCGGAAATCGCTACCGTTCAGGGGCTTTTATTCAGATTGCGCAGGTACTCGGCGGTGAAGGCGTCGGCGGGGAAGAAGGTCTCCAGTGCCAGCTCGGCGAGGGTCACGTCATTCGGCGTGCCGAACACCGTGATGGTGCTGATCAGGCTGAGCACGCCCTCCTCGCTGTGCAGTTGCAGCGGCACCAGTACGGCCTCGCTCGGTGGCGCAGGGACTTCTGCTGGCGCTGGATAGCCGCGCAGCTCATCGAGCAGCGCGAAAAGGGCTTCGTCGCCGCTGATTTCGGCGTCGCGTTGCAGGCGCATCAGCAGGTGCGCGCGCCACAGCGCCAGGTTAGCGATGCGCGGGGCCAGGCCTTCAGGGTGTAGCGACAGGCGCATCACATTGAGCGGTGGGCCGAGCAGGAAATCCGGCATGCCGGCGAGAAAGGGGCCGACCGAGGCGTTGGCTGCCAGCAAATTCCACTGTCGGTCGATGGCTAACGCCGGATAGGGCTCATGGGCCTTGAGCAACTGCTCGATGGCCTGGCGGGCTGGAGCCAGTGCCGGATCGCTCAGCTCGTGCTGGCTGTACAGCGGGGCGAAGCCGGCGGCGCTGAGCAGGCGATTGCGCTCGCGCAGGGGGATATCCAACTGCTCGGCCAGGTGCAGCAGCATCTCGCGGCTAGGTTGGGCGCGTCCGGTTTCGACGAAGCTCAGGTGGCGGGTGGATATCTGTGCCTCGCAGGCGAGGTCGAGCTGGCTCAGGCGGCGCCGCTGGCGCCATTGGCGCAACAGGGCGCCGGCGGTCTGGGTAGTGTTCATGGTCAGCACGATAGTTCAGCCAGGTCATGCCGGCCATTACCTGGCAGGTAATCGACGCCCCGTGCGTTTCGGCGAAATCTGTAGGCCAGGCACCACCCCGGTGTCCCTATGGAGGATTCATCATGAACGCACTGCAACCCACCCCGATGCTGCGCAATGCTCTCTTGCTCGATGGCCTGCTCAGCGGTGTCACCGGCCTGCTGCTGGTCCTGGCGGCCGGCTGGCTGGGCGCCTTTCTCGAACTACCGCGCCTGCTGTTGCTGGTCGCCGGTAGCGCCCTGCTGCCCTTCGCAGCGCTGCTGGTGTGGTTGTCCAACCGCGCCGAAATCAGCCGCCAGGCGATCTGGGCGGTGATCGCGGTCAACGCGCTGTGGGTGATCGACAGCCTGCTGGTACTGGTGATCGGCTGGGTGTCGCCGAACCTGTTCGGCTACGCCTTCGTTATCGCTCAGGCGCTGGCGGTGGCGCTGCTGGCCGAGCTGCAATGGTTCGGCCTCAAGCACTCGCAGGCTGCCGCCGTTTGATGGTCAGGTTCAGAGACCGCGCAGCGCCAGTTCTGCCCCAAGCAGCAACAGGCCGATGAAGAACCAGCGCTTGAAGCGCTCCGCGCTGATGCGTTTGCGCAGCCACTGGCCACCAGCCATGCCCAGCAGTGCGGGGAGCAGGGCGAGGGCCGATACACCCAGCACCGCCGGTTGCAGCAGTTCACCGCTGTGACCGAGCGCTGCCGCCAGAGCCAGGGTGGAGACGCTGAAGGACAACCCCAGGGCCTGAACCAGATCGTCCTTCTCCAGACCGATGGCCTGCAAGTAGGGCACGGCGGGAATCACGAATACACCGGTAACCGCGGTGATAGCGCCGGTGATGGCGCCGATCACCGGGCTTAGCCAGCCCTCCTTGGTCCGCTCCACGCGAAAGTGCACCTTGGCCAGGCCAAGCAGTGCATAGATCGCCAGTGCAATGCCCAGCCAGCGGGTGGCGCCGGGCAGGTCGAGGCTCTGCAACAGAACGGCGACCAGCAGCGTGCCGCACAGGATTCCCAGCAGCATCGGCCATAGCCGGCGCAGCATCGGCAGCGGGCTACGGCCGTCGCACAGCTGCCAGATGTTGGTCACCATCGACGGGATGATCAGCAGCGCGGCGGCCTGCAATGGCGCCATCACCAGACCGAGCAGACCGACGGCGATGGTCGGCAGGCCAAGGCCGACCACACCCTTGACCATGCCGGCGAGCAGGAAGGTGACGAGGATCAGGAGCAGGTGCTCAGTCATCGCGCTGCCCCTGCTCGTGGATCGCGCGGCTGTCGGCCGGCGCCTGTTCGCGCTCGTGCATGCCGTAGTCGCGCAGTACCTGGGCCACGCGCAACCGATAGTGACTGAAGACCTCCTCGCGTCCCGCCGACTGCGCGCGGCGGTGTTCTTCGCGCTGGCGCCAGGCCTGGATTGCGGCTTCGTCCTGCCAGAACGACAGCGACAGGATCTTCCCCGGCTGGGTCAGGCTCTGGAAGCGCTCGATGGAGATGAAACCCGGCTGCTCGGCGAGCAGCGGGCGCAACTCACCGGCGAGGTCGAGATAGTCCTGCTGCAGGCCTGGCTTGGCCTGAACTTCGAAGATCACGGCGAGCATCGGTTTCTCCCTGGCTGGCTCTGGCTGAAATTGCCTGCCAGTATCCATATTTGTTGCACGCCATGTTTCGTCATGAGGTGAACTATGGAATACGCACCGGGTTTCAGCTCGATTGCCGCGCTGCTCGCCGATGCCGGGCGCGCCAGCATGGTCTGGGCGCTGATGGACGGCAGCGCGCGGCCGGCCGGTGAACTGGCCTTGCTGGCGGGGCTGTCGCCTTCGTCGGCCAGCGCGCACCTGGCCAAGCTGGTCGAAGGCGGCCTGCTGGTGCAGCAACGCCATGGGCGCAATCGCTATTACCGCCTGGCCGGGCCGGAAGTCGGGCAACTGGTCGAGGCCCTGGCCAGCGCCGCGCTGGCCGCGCAGCCACGGCAACCATGGGCGGTGCCGGCTTCACGCGGGACGCCGCAGACCATGCGCGAGGCACGCACCTGCTATGACCATCTGGCCGGCGAACTGGCGGTCGGCGTGTTCGCGCGCATGCGCGCGGCTGACTGGCTGAGCGAGGAGGGCGGTGCGCTGCAGCTGACGGCAAGCGGTGAGCAGGGGTTGCAGGCGTTGGGGATCGATCTGCACCAGGTCAACCGTCAGCGCCGCCAGCGACTCTGTGCCTGCCCGGACTGGAGCGAGCGCAAGCCGCATCTCGGTGGTGCGCTGGGCGCGGCATTGCTGGGTCTGTGCGAAGGCGAGGGCTGGCTGCGGCGCAGCACGGGTTCGCGTGCGCTGCAGGTTTCACCGCAGGGGCGCAGGGCGATCATGGCGATCGCGGCCCCGTAGCTTCGTAGGGTGGGCCGGGCGACGATCCGCTTTAGATTCGTAGACTCGTAGGGTGGGCTTTAGCCCACCAAATAAAGGCTGAACTCTAGTCGGTGGGCTAAAGCCCACCCTACGTCCGTCCTACGTATTAAGGCATGCCAATGCACCACCGCGTAGGAGCCCCGCCCCGGGGCGAAGCTTTTCGTCGCGGGGCGCGACTCCTACGGGTGGCTTTAGGCTGAGGCGCTGACCGGCTTGCCGCCCTTGGGCTTGAAGTACAGGGTGGTGCCGCGGGCGAGGTTGTCCAGGCTGACGTGATCCTTGGCCACCTCGGCTTCGATCAGCTCATCCTGGCCTTCGACCTTGAGGGTGATGCGGGTTATCGCACCGAGCAGACGAATGTCGCGCACCTCGCCGGCCTTGTGCTCCGGGCTCGGTTCGCTGGACAGGTCGACTTCGTGCGGGCGGAACAGCACATGGTGATCGTTGCCGACGTAGAGGCGGTTGGCGTCACCGAGGAAGTGGTAGACGAAATCGCTGGCCGGATTCTCGTAAACCTCGGCCGGTGTACCGATCTGCTCGATCACACCCTTGTTCATCACCACGATGCGGTCGGCCACTTCCATGGCTTCTTCCTGGTCGTGGGTGACGAATACGCTGGTCAGGTGCACGTCCTCGTGCAGGCGCGCCAGCCAGCGGCGCAGCTCCTTGCGCACCTTGGCGTCGAGGGCGCCGAAGGGTTCGTCGAGCAGCAGTACGCGTGGCTCCACCGCCAGGGCGCGGGCCAGGGCGATACGCTGGCGCTGACCGCCGGACAGCTGCTCCGGGTAGCGATCGCCCAGCCAGTCGAGCTGCACCAGGTCGAGCAGTTCGTGGACCTTGCGCTTGATCACCTCTTCGCTCGGGCGCTGACCCTTGGGCTTCATGCGCAGGCCGAAAGCGACGTTGTCGAACACCGTCATGTGGCGGAACAGCGCGTAGTGCTGGAACACGAAGCCGACGTTGCGATCACGCACGTCGTGGTTGGAGACGTCCTCGCCGTGGAACTCGATGGTGCCGCTGTCCGGGGTTTCCAGGCCGGCGATGATGCGCAGCAGGGTGGTCTTGCCGCAGCCGGACGGGCCGAGCAGGGCGACCAGTTCGCCGCTCTGGATGTTCAGGTTGATCTCGTTCAGCGCCTTGAACGCATTGAAGTTCTTGCTGACGTTGCGGATTTCGATACTCATGTTTTATTCCTCGCCCGCACTGGCTTTCAGGCGGTTGATACGGGATTCGCTCCACTGCTTGAGCAGCAGGATGAACAGCGCCAGAAGCAGTAGCAGGCTGGCAACGCTGAAGGCGGCGACGTGATTGTATTCGTTGTAGAGAATCTCGACATGCAGCGGCAGCGTATTGGTGTAGCCGCGGATGTGCCCGGAGACCACCGATACTGCGCCAAACTCGCCCATCGCCCGGGCGGTGCACAGCACCACGCCGTAGATCAGGCCCCATTTGATATTGGGCAGGGTCACGTGCCAGAACATCTGCCAGCCGTTGGCACCGAGCAGGCGCGCGGCCTCTTCCTCCTGCGTGCCCTGTTCCTGCATCAGCGGGATCAGCTCGCGGGCGACGAAGGGCACGGTGACAAAGATGGTCGCCAGGACGATGCCGGGCAGGGCGAAGATGATCTGGATGTCGTGCTCGCGCAACCAGGGGCCGAAGAAGCCCTGGGCGCCGAACAGCAGCACATAGATCAGACCGGCGATTACCGGTGACACCGAGAACGGCAGGTCGATCAGGGTCACCAGAATGCTCTTGCCGCGAAACTCATACTTGCTCGCGCACCAGGCGGCGGCCACGCCGAACACCAGGTTGAGCGGCACGGCGATGCCCACGGCGAGCAGGGTCAGTTTCAGTGCGCTGATCGCATCGGGCTCGAGGATCGCGGCGACGAAGGTGCCTGCGCCCTGCTTGAGCGCCTCGGTCGCCACCACGAACAAGGGCAGCAGCAGGAAGAAGGCGAACACCAGCCAGGCCGAAATGATCAGCAGGCGGCGGCCCAGGGCGTTACCGCGGCGTGCGGCATTGTTGGCGGCGCTGGCCGTCAGGGTTGCAGATGACATGCCTGGCTCCTTAAGAACGGCTGATGCGGCGCTGCAGCAGGTTGATCAGCAGCAGCAAGATGAACGACACCACCAGCATCAGCACGCCGATGGCGGTGGCGCCGGCGTAGTTGTACTGGTCCAGCTGCACCATGATCAGCAGCGGCAGGATCTCGGTCTTCATCGGCATGTTGCCGGCGATGAAGATCACCGAGCCGTACTCGCCAACGCCGCGGGCGAAGGCCAGGGCGAAGCCGGTCAGCCAGGCCGGCAGCAGCGCCGGCAGCAGCACGTGGCGGGCCACCTGCAGCGGCTTGGCACCGAGGCAGGCGGCGGCTTCCTCGACCTCGCGCGGAATGTCGGCCAGCACCGGCTGCAGGGTGCGCACGACGAAGGGCAGGGTGACGAAGGTCAGCGCCAGGGTGATGCCCAACGGGGTGTAGGCGATCTTGAAGCCCAGGGTGGTGGCGAACTGGCCGATCAAACCGTTAGGCGCATAGAGCGCGGTCAGGGCGATACCGGCAACGGCGGTGGGCAGGGCGAACGGCAGGTCGATCATCGCTTCGATGATCTTGCGACCCGCGAAGGTGTAGCGCACCAGCACCCAGGCCAGCAGGGTACCGATCACGCCATTGATGATGGCAGCGAGAAAGGCGGTGCCGAAGCTCAGCTTCAGGGCGGCCAGCACGCGCGGTGAGGAAATGATTGCCCAGAACTGATCCCAGGTGAGCTGGGCAGCGTGGACGAACATGGCACCCAGGGGAATCAGCACCAACAGACTGAGGTACACCAGGGTGTAACCCAGCGTCAGCCCGAAGCCGGGTATGACGGGGGAAGTGCGGCGAGACATGCAAGCTCCTTGGTAGGGCGGGTGGAACCCGCCACTGGCTGCGACGATCTTGCGGCTGCACCCGCCCTATATGGGCGGACGCGCCGTGGCAATCACTGGGCTTGGTAGATCTGGTCGAACACGCCGCCGTCGTTGAAGAACTTCGGCTGAGCGGTTTTCCAGCCATCGAAGTCAGCGTCGATGGTTACCAGCTTGAGCTGCGGGAACTGCTTGGCGAACTCGGCCGCCACCGCCTGGTTGCGTGGGCGGTAGAAGTGCTTGGCGGCGATGCGCTGGCCTTCCTCGCTGTACAGGTAGTTGAGGTAGGCCTCGGCGACTTTGCGGGTGCCTTTCTTGTCGACGTTCTGATCGACCACGCTTACCGGCGGTTCGGCGAGGATCGACAGCGACGGCGCGACGATCTCGAAGTTCTCCCCGCCTTCTTCCTTGAGCGCCAGGAAGGCCTCGTTCTCCCAGGCCAGCAGCACGTCGCCGATGCCGTTGTTGACGAAGGTGATGGTTGAGCCACGGGCGCCGGTATCGAGCACCGGGACGTTCTTGTAGAGCTTCTCGGTGAAGGCCTTGGCCTCGGCTTCGCTGCCGTACTTTTGCTGGGCATAGGCCCAGGCAGCGAGGAAGTTCCAGCGTGCGCCACCGGAGGTTTTCGGGTTCGGGGTAATCACTTCCACGCCCGGCTTGACCAGGTCATCCCAGTCCTTCAGGCCTTTCGGGTTGCCCTTGCGCACCAGGAACACGATGGTCGAGGTGTAGGGGGTGCTGGCGTCCGGCAGACGCTCCTGCCAGTTTTCCGGGATCAGCTTGCCGAGCTTGTACAGCTCGTCGATATCGCCGGCCAGGGCCAGAGTCACCACGTCGGCGCGCAGGCCGTCAATTACCGCACGGGCCTGCTTGCCCGAGCCACCGTGGGATTGCTGGATGGTCACCGCTTCGTTGCCCTGGGCCTGCCAGTGCTTGTTGAAGGCGGCGTTGAATTCGGTGTACAGCTCACGGGTCGGGTCGTAGGACACGTTGAGCAGGGTTTGTGCGGCGGCCACCGGGCCGGCGATCAGACTGCTGGCCAGCGCGGCCAGGGCAAAACGACGAAGGGACATGGTGCAGCTCCTAACTGTGAAATTCTTGTGTTGGCGTATTGGGTGTCAGGCGGGGCGATCTTTCTCGAGCCCTCTGGTGGTCCAGTCGGGCCGCATCATGTGTCAGCTGTTCTTGGTACTCGGTTGTTGCAGGCGGATCTTTTCCTTGCGCTCGATCTGCACGACCTGGCCGTTGTGCACGGTGATTTCCACCGAGCCGAATTTCAGGCCATGCAGGGCACTCTGAATCTCGCGCAGGATGCTGGCTTCATCCTGGCCTTCGAGGTTTCTCAGCGTCGCGGTCATTTCCAGGCTCCTTGTGAATAGGTCGCCACGGCGGTGGGATGGAGCACCGACGCTGGCGTGGAGCGGATAGTAGGGAGGCTGAAATATTCTTAAAAATATTGTTTAAGAACATTTATATTCTTTTTGGAAATATAAGGCGTGATGCGATTTATTGGATTTTTGGAATAATTAAATAAGTTCTTATTCTTTTTGTAATTTATTCGTGCTGCCTAGACTGACGCCATTCGATTCAAGGAGGCGCCGTCATGGGCAGCGAAGCAATCCGTTATCTGATCCTGCCGGGCTGGCAGGGCTCACCCGAGGAACACTGGCAAAGCCATTGGCAGCGCAGCCTGCCGAACAGCGCGCGGGTCGAACAGGAGGACTGGCTCAACCCGCAACGTGGCGACTGGGTCACCGCGTTGAACCGGGCAGTCGCCGACGATCCGCGTCCGCTCATCCTCATCGCCCATAGCCTGGGCTGCGTGACGGTGGCGCATTGGGCCGCGCAGGCACCGGTCGAACTGCTGCGCCGTGTGCGCGGCGCGCTGCTGGTGGCGCCGGCCGATGTCGAGCGGCTGGGCTGCCCTGAACCGCTGCAGAATTTTGCGCCGATGCCGCGTGATCTGCTGCCCTTTCCCAGCCTGCTGGTGGGTTCCGACAACGACGCAGCGGCCAGCGCCCTGCGCGCCATGGAGCTGGCGCGGGCCTGGGGTAGCGAGGCGGCGATTCTGAGCGGTGCCGGGCATATCAACGTGAAGTCCGGGCACCGTTACTGGGAGCAGGGTTTCGGCTATCTGTATCGCCTGCAGAGCCGCATCGAACAGCAGGCGCGGCTGCGCGCCTGATTTTGCACAACTAGGTAGGAGCCAGCTTGCTGGCGATGCTTTTCGTCAGCGGACGCCGGATCGCCGGCAAGCCGGCTCCTACGGTTATGCCATTGCGCTTTCTTCCAGGGTGTCACTCGTGCCGAACACGTCATCTCCACTGACCTTCACCGACGCCGACAAAAGTCCGCTGAGCATTCGGGCCAAGGCGCTGGTATTCGTCGATGCGCGTTCGCGCCAGTTGCGCGAGCGTGCCGAAGCCTTGGCGGGCAATGGCCAGCCGTTGCTGATTCTCGGTGAAACCGGCACCGGCAAGGAGCTGCTGGCGCGCTATATCCATCGCCACAGTGAGCGCGCTGGCCTGTTCGTGGCGGTGAGCTGCGCGGCGATAAGCCCGCAGTGGGGCGAGGCCGAGTTGTTCGGCCATGCCGCCGGTGCTCATGTCGGCGCCGGCAGTAGCCGTGCCGGCTGGTTCGGTTCGGCCAATGGCGGCACACTCTACCTGGATGAAATCGCCGATCTCTCGCGGCCTCTGCAGAGCAAGCTGCTGGCCGCGCTGGAAACCCGCGAGGTGTATCGCGTCGGCGCCAGCCAGGCGCTGCCGGTGGACGTGCGTCTGGTGGCGGCGAGCAGCATCGATCTGGCCCGCGCGGTGGCTGCGGGTACCTTCGATGAGCGCCTGTACGCCTACCTGTGCGACGGCCAGTTGCTGTTCCCAGCGCTGCGTCAGCGCGTCGGCGACATCCTGCCGCTGGCCGAATACTTCCTCGGCATCCATGCCTCGCGCATGGGCCTGACCATTCCGTCGATCAGCCCGGCGGCGCAGGCCGTGCTGGAGGCGCACCGCTGGCCGGGCAATACCCGCGAGCTGGAGAACGTCATCCACTTCGCCCTGCTGCTGGCCGGTAACGCCGAAATCGGGCCGGAGCATCTGGAGCTTCCGGGTATTGCGTGAGACTGATCGTTCCTCACGCTCCGCGTGGGAATGCACCCTGGGACGCTCTGCGTCCGTTTGGTTTTTGCCTAGCAGTCCGTACGGGCGCTGAGCGCCCTTACCTTGACTCCCACGCAGAGCGTGGGAGCTATCAGATCGGTGCGCGCCCTACGGCGCGAGCAGCGACACCGACTTGATCTGCGCCCAGAGCGCCTGTCCGGCATGAATGCCCAACTGATCGAAGGAGTAGCGGGTGATTCGCGCCAGCAGGCGCTGCTCACCGATGCGCAGGGTCAGCAGCATCTGCGCATCGAGCGCCTGCCAACTTTCCACCGTTGCCGGTAGCAGGTTGAGCAGGCTGCAATCCTCGGCGCGCTTGAGCGCCAGGCTGACATCGCGTGCCTTGATCTTCACGCGCACCGAGTGGCCCTTGGGCAACGCCGCATGGGGCAGGCGCAGGCAGGCTTCGCTGCGGGGAAGGTTGAGTTGCAGCAGATCGTAGGCGGCATCATGACCGCAGACCTGGCCGTCGATCACGGCCTCGGCATCCTCGTCGCTGGCGAAGGGCAGGTCGGCGCGCAGCAGGATTTCCTTGAGCGGGCCGCTGGCGCGCACCTGTCCTTCGTCGAGCAGCACCAGATGGTCGGCCAGGCGCGCCACCTCGTCCGGGGCATGGCTGACGTAGAGCACGGGGATGTCCAGCTCCTCGTGTAGGCGCTGCAGATACGGCAGTACTTCCTGTTTGCGCTTGAGGTCCAGCGAAGCCAGCGGCTCGTCCATCAGCAGCAGGCGCGGGCTGGTCACCAGCGCGCGGGCGATGCCGACGCGCTGGCGTTCGCCGCCGGACAGCGCCGAGGGCATGCGCTCGAGCAGGTGGCCGATGCCCAGCAGCTGCAGCGCCTGATCCAGCGCCACCTTGCGTTGCGACGCGGGGATGCGCCGCTGGCCGTATTCCAGGTTCTTGCGCACGCTCAGGTGCGGGAACAGGTTGGCGTCCTGGAACACGTAGCCGATGGCGCGTTTGTGCGCCGGCAGAAAGAAACCGCGCTCACTGTCTTGCCAGAGCTCTCCAGCAACCTGCAGGTAGCCCAGCTGCGGGCGATCCAGCCCGGCGAAGCAGCGCAGGCAACTGGTCTTGCCCGAACCGGAATGGCCGAACAGCGCACTGACGCCGCGCCCGGGCAGGTCAAGGTCGACATCCAGGGTGAAGCCCGGATGCTTGACCAGAAAGCGCGCGCGAATGCGTCCATCGTCTTGGACGGCGGGTGGCGAGGCCTTGCCGAAACCGAACATCACAGCGCCCTCATCCGAGCATTGCGCCCGCCGTACAACGCCAGCAGAACGATGAAGGAGAACGCCACCATGCCGCCGGCCAGCCAGTGCGCCTGGGCGTAGTTCATGGTTTCCACGTGGTTGTAGATCTGCACCGACACCACCTGGGTCTTGCCCGGGATATTGCCGCCGATCATCAGCACCACGCCGAACTCACCGATGGTATGGGCGAAGCTGAGAATGGCGGCGGTGATGAAGCCGGGGCGGGCCAGCGGCAGCACCACGCTGAAGAAGCTGTCCCAGGGATTGGCGCGCAGGGTCGCGGCGGCCTCCAGTGGGCCGCGACCGATGGCCTCGAAGGCGTTCTGCAGCGGCTGCACGACGAAGGGCAGGGAGTAGAAGATCGAACCGATCACCAGACCGGTAAAGGTGAAAGTGAAGGTGCCGAGACCGAGGCTCTGCGTCAGTTGGCCGAAGAACCCATTGGGCCCCATGCTCACCAGCAGATAGAAGCCGATCACCGTCGGCGGCAGCACCAGCGGCAGCGCCACCACCGCGCCGACCGGGCGCTTGAGCCAAGAGTCGGTGCGCGCCAGCCACAGGGCGATGGGGGTGCCGATGATCAGCAGCAGCACGGTGGTCAGCGAGGCCAGCTCCAGGGTCAGGAGGATCGCATCGAGGTCATTCTTGGACAGCGGCATGTGTAGGTTCCGGTGGCGAACGTAGCCCGGATGCAATCCGGGGCAGGCACAGGCAGGAGGCTCCCGGATTTCATCCGGGCTACGGCAGTTTATAGCCGAACGATTCGATCACCCTGGCCGCTTCCGCGCCCTGCAGGTACTCGACCAGTGCCACGGCGGCCGGATTGTTCGCGCCCTGCTTGAGGATCACCGCGTCCTGCTTGATCGGGTCGTACATGGTGTCCGGCACGATCCAGGCCGAGCCGCTACTGACCTGGCCGTCCTTGTACACCTGCGACAGCGCGACGAAACCCAGCTCGGCATTACCGGTGGAGACGAACTGGTGCGCCTGGGTGATGTTCTGGCCCTCCACCAACTTGGCTTTCACCGCCTCGCTCAGGCCCAGCTTGTCCAGCACCTGCATCGCGGCCAGGCCATAGGGCGCGGCCTTCGGGTTGGCAATCGACAGGTGCCTGAACTGGCCGGCCTTCAGCGCCGCGGCCGTGCCGTCGAGGTAGCTGGCATCGGCCGACCACAGCACCAGGCTGCCGATGGCATAGGTGAAGCGCGAGCCGGGCACGCTCGCGCCCTCGCGCTCCAGCCTGGCCGGCGTCGTTTCGTCGGCGGCGAGCAGCACATCGAACGGCGCGCCATTCTTGATCTGCGCATAGAACTGCCCGGTAGCGCCGAAGGAGGCCACCAGCTTGTGCCCGGTGGCCTTCTCGAACGCGGGCGCGATGGCCTGCATCGGTGCGGTGAAGTTGGCGGCAACAGCGACCTTGACCTCGTCGGCGATGGCGCCGCTGGTGAAGATCAGGCCGAGGGCAAACAGGCTGCGCTTGAGAGGCTTGAGCATGAGGATTCCTCGTGGAATCGATCCTGATGACAGACCGGATGCGCAATCCTACATCGTTATGTTTTTTTGTATATAGCGGTTGTTGAAGTGGCTGACGGGCCTGGCCTGCATCACTTGAAGAACTGGCTGGGCGTGGTGCCGAACTGCTTCTTGAACATGGTGGCGAAGGCGCTGGGGCTGTCGTAGCCCAGCTCTCCGGCGATGTCGATGATCTTCTCGCCCAGGGCGATGCGCTCCAGGGCCAGCAACAGGCGCGCCTGCTGGCGCCACTGGCCGAAGGTCATGCCGGTGCCCTTCTGGAACAGGCGCTGGATGGTCTTCTCGTCCAGGCCCAGGCGGGTGCTCCAGTCGGCCAGGGCAACGTCGCCTGGTTCGGCCTGTTCGCCGCCTTCGCCATCGTCGTGCTGTATGGCCTGAGCCGCTGGTATCGCCATCACCTGACGCTGTTCAAGCTCAAACAGGGCGGCGTGGCCACCCATGGCCTATCGGCCGGGCGGGTGAAGTTCGCCCTGCTGATCCTGGCGCTGCTGGTGTTCTCCAAGTACTTCTACATGGCCAGCTTCACCAGTTACTTCACCTTCTTCCTGATCGAGAAGTTCGACCTGTCGGTGGCCAGCTCGCAGCTCTACCTGTTCCTGTTCCTTGGCGCGGTGGCGGCCGGCACCTTCTTCGGCGGGCCGATCGGCGACCGCATCGGGCGCAAGCAGGTGATCTGGTTCTCCATCCTCGGCGTGGCGCCGTTCTCCCTGCTGCTGCCGCATGTCGACCTGTTCTGGACCGGCGTGCTGAGCATGCTGATCGGCTTCATCCTGGCCTCGGCATTCTCCGCCATCGTGGTCTTCGCCCAGGAGCTGATGCCGGGCAACGTCGGCATGATCGCCGGGCTGTTCTTCGGCCTGATGTTCGGCTTCGGCGGCATCGGCGGGGCGCTGCTGGGCTACCTGGCGGACATCCACGGCATCGAGGAGGTGTTCCTGCTGTGCTCCTTCCTGCCGCTGCTGGGTATCCTCACCGCGCTATTGCCGTCGCTGAAGGCCCGTTAACCGACTCGCCGCCATACGCTGGCCAGCCAGGGTTGCTGGTCGCGTGGCAGGCCGGCGGGGCGGTAGTAGTGTTCCAGCTCGACGAAACCGGCCGCCGTGAGCCGCGCGCGCCAGCGTTCCAGGTCGTGGTAGCTGCCGTAGCGCGGGCCGTTCCAGCCTTCCTGATTCTCGCCGCGCGGGTTGGAGCTGAACAGCACGCCACCGGCCTTGAGCGCCGCATGCAGCTCGCCGAGCACGCGCGGCAGCTCCTGATCGGGCACGTGGAACAAGCTGGCGTTGGCGAAGATGCCGTCGAAACGTCCAGCCGGCAGGTCCAGTTCGAGAAAGCTCTGCTGCCACACCTCGCAGCCGCTGTCGGCACGCGCCATGGCGACGAACTCGGCGCAGCCATCGAGGCCGACGGCGGTATGGCCGAGGCCGCTGAACGTACGCAGATCTCGCCCCGGCCCGCAGCCGAAATCAAGGATGCGCCAGGGCTTCTCGCCCTCGATATGGCGCAGCAGCGCGGCGATGTTCTGGCTCACGTCATGGTCGCGTGTGCCCTCGCGAAAATCCTCGGCGCTGCTCTGGTAATGGGCCAGGGTGAGGGCGCTGATTTGCGCGAGTTCATCGGGGCTCAGGGGCATGGTGAGGTTCCGGTAAAAGAGCGCATTAAAACCCTTTGGTGGGGCGCACGACCAGAGGCGGCAGGGCCCTTGGTCGGTGGTCAATGAACCTGCGTGCCGCTTGCACAGTCCCATTTCCTGAGGGGTGTAGACCGGCTGGCTGTAGTCGGGCGCCCACAATCAAGGAGATAACGCGATGGTTACGCACTACAAAGTCTCTGGCCACCTCGCTTGTGGCTCTCATGGTGAAAAGCTGCCCGCTACCACCGAGCTGGCCAAGGTCAAATGCCGCAATTGCCGCAAGACCGAAGTGTTCACCGAAGCTCGACGTAACTCACGTAATGCCGCGCGCCGTGCCGCCCGCCGCGAGAAGGCCGCGCGCGCCGTCAACGACTGGCGCACTTCCTGGGAGGCGCGTCTGGCTGCCTTGCCAGGCCCGCAGCGTCTGCCGCGTGGTTTCGGCGACCAGGCATTCGTCTAGTGGATATTGGCGGGAGGAATGACCTCCCGCATCCGCCCGCGCTACCAACACCTGTAGGAGCCGCGCCCCGCGGCGAATGGAGCCGGCAGCTCACTATTGCGATAGGGCCGCATCCGTCTTCGCGCCGGGGCGGCGCTCCTACAGTGACCGAACCAGGCGCGGCACCCGGCGTTGTCCAGTAAGGCGCTCGTGTGTCTGACGCCACCGCGCGGTCCAGGGCGCGATCTGCGCAACAGCCTGTTCCTGGGTTTGCCCCGTGGCGGAGCTTTCCCGTAGATTGGCCGGCTTACCTCGTCCGGCACTGGCCGGTCCTGCCTCGAGATTTTCGCCGTGTCCGCTGCCCCTGTTTCCGTCTACCGACTTCCCGGTTTCCTGCCGTTTCTCATCGCTCGCATCGTGGTGGTGTTCGCCGTACAGATTCAGGCCATCGTCGTGGCCTGGCAGGTCTACGACCTGACGCGCGACCCGCTGTCACTGGCCTATGTCGGCCTGGCTCAGTTTATCCCCATGCTGGTGCTGCTGATGCCAGCCGGCGACCTCATCGACCGCTACGACCGCAAGCTGATCCTCATGCTCAGCTGGCTGGTCGAAGGCCTGTGTGCGGCGGCGCTGCTGTGGTTGTCGCTAAGCGAAGCGGCGGTCAGTTGGTACTACGCGGTGCTGGTGCTCTACGGCTGCGGCCGTGCCTTCACCGGGCCGGCGTTGTCCAGTTTGCTGCCGCAGATCGTGCCGCGCGAGCGCCTGGCCGCGGCCATCGCCGCCAACAGCATGATCATGCGTGGCGCGACCATTTCCGGCCCGGTGATCGGTGGCGGTCTTTATGCCATCGGGGGTGGCGGTCTGACCTATTCGGTCTGCCTGGTCTGCTTCCTCGCTGGCTCCGCACTGCTGCCGCTGGTACCGGTGCGCTATGCGGAAAAGATGCAGGCGCTGGAAGCCACCGCCTGGGCGCGCTTTACCGCTGGCATCCACTTCATCCGCACGCGGCCGATCATCCTCGGCACCATCTCACTGGACCTGTTCGCCGTGCTGCTCGGCGGCGTGATAGCGCTGCTGCCGATCTATGCCCAGGAAGTGCTGGAAGTCGGCCCGACCGGCCTCGGCCTGCTGCGCAGCGCCATGGCTATCGGCGAGGTATCGGTGGGGCTGTACCTGAGCATGAAACCCTTCAACCGCAATGTCGGGCTGGTGATGTTCGGCGCGGTGGCGTTATTCGGCGTGGCCAATCTGGTGTTCGCCTTGTCCAGTCTGTTCTGGCTGTCGTTCGCCGCGCTGGTGGTGGCCGGTGGTGCGGACATGGTGAGCATGTACATCCGCTCATCCCTGGTGCAGTTCTCCACCCCGGACGCCATGCGTGGCCGGGTCAATGCGGTGAACATGCTGTTTATCGGATCTTCCAACGAACTGGGCGAATTCCGCGCCGGCACCAGCGCCGCCTGGTTCGGCGTGGTGCCGGCAGCGCTGATCGGCTGCGCCTGCACCCTGACGGTGACGGGCGGCTGGATGCTCGGTTTCAAGAGTCTGCGCCAGGTGAATCGCTTCGAGGATGCTTCGCCAGCGAAGGTGGGCTGAAGTAGGGCTGCCCGCGACGCCTGCCGCTCGTCGCGAAGCGAGCAGTCCGCCAGAGACTGCGGATGTGCGCCGATCAACGACCGTAGGATGGGTAGAGCAACGCGAAATCCATCACCGCAATTGCTTTGGGTATTGCTTTGCTCTAACCAGCCTAGTTGCTGTTCCGACACGTGGCATGGTGGACAAACTCCGCGTTGTCCACCCTACGCGGCGGGGATATCTGCGTAGGGAGGATGACGCTTTTTTCATCCACCGTGGGGCGAGGTTGTCCGGGCTACTTGCTCTTCCATCCACCGCGAGGCTGTCTATGCCTCGCGGGCAAAATGCCCTCTCGGTTGTTTTCTCGCGCCAGAGTCGGCAGTTCAGACCTTGCCAAACCCACTCACAAATTCTGTTAACAGCGCTGTGGATAACCTTTGCAAAAGCCCTCCGCGCCTAGCATTCAAGCGGGCTTCTTCAGGCCGTTCAGTTTTTGTCCAATGACGCTCTGCTGGCGTTATCGCCAGGCGGAATATCGCTTTTAATCAATTACTTGGCTCTGGTTTTCAACTGCTGAGCAGGGCGGGGGCGTGTTGCCGGGTGTCGTGCACAAAATCTGGGGAAAGCGTTGTGGATAACATGCGGGAAAACGCGTCCAGGCCAGGTGGGGTAAGGGCTGCGTGGGGCTGGTGATTTTTCGTGCGGTGTCGCGCGGCTGTCATCTTTCGTGGCTATAGTAGTCGGTCGATTTGCAGCCGCTGGAGCCATCTAATGCCCGATTCCTCTGAACGTCCCGCCCCGGTCAGTTTGCTGCAGGCGTTCTGGTTCTGGCTGAAGCTGGGGTTGATCAGTTTCGGCGGGCCGGCGGGGCAGATTTCGATCATGCATCAGGAGCTGGTGGAGAAGCGCCGCTGGTTGTCCGAGCGGCGTTTTCTGCATGCGCTGAACTACTGCATGTTGCTGCCCGGGCCGGAGGCGCAGCAGTTGGCCACCTATATCGGCTGGCTGATGCACCGCACCTGGGGCGGGATGATCGCCGGTGCGTTGTTCGTGCTGCCGTCGCTGTTGATCCTGATCGTGCTGTCCTGGGTCTATCTGGTGTTCGGCGATGTGCCGCTGGTGGCGGGGATCTTCTATGGCATCAAGCCGGCGGTGACGGCCATCGTGGTGCAGGCGGCCTGGCGCATCGGCGGGCGGGTGTTGAAGAACGCCTGGCTGTGGGCCATTGCAGCAGCGGCTTTCGTCGCCATTTTTGCGTTGCAGGTGCCGTTCCCGCTGATCGTGCTGGGCGCCGCGCTGGTGGGGTATATCGGTGGGCGGCTGGCGCCGCAGCACTTCGCGGTCGGCGCCGGGCATGGCGAGGCGGGCGGGGCGCATGCGCCGGCGCTGATCGATGACGAGACGCGCCTGGCGCATACGCATTTTCGCTCCAGCCGCCTGGCGCTGATCCTGCTGGTCGGCGCGCTGCTCTGGCTGCTGCCGATGGGCCTGCTGACCCTGGCGTTCGGCTGGCAGGGCACGCTGACGCAGATGGGCTGGTTCTTCACCAAGGCGGCGCTGCTTACGTTCGGCGGTGCCTATGCGGTGCTGCCTTACGTGTACCAGGGCGCCATCGACCACTTCGGCTGGCTGACGCCCCGGCAGATGATCGATGGCCTGGCCCTCGGCGAGACCACGCCGGGGCCGTTGATCATGGTGGTGGCCTTCGTTGCCTTCGTCGGCGCCTACGGCCAGCCGGTGTTCGGGGGCGATGCGGCCTTCGTCAGCGGTGCGCTGGCGGCGGTGCTGGTCACCTGGTTCACCTTCCTGCCGTCGTTCCTGTTCATCCTCGCCGGCGGGCCGTTGGTGGAGTCAACCCACGGGCAGTTGAAGTTTACAGCGCCGCTGACCGGGATCACTGCCGCCGTGGTTGGGGTGATCCTCAATCTGGCGCTGTTCTTCGGTTATCACGTGCTCTGGCCCGAGGGCTTCGCTGGCACGTTCGATTGGGTGTCGGCGTTGATTACCCTCGGTGCGGGCGTGGCGTTGCTGGGCTTCAAACGCGGGGTGATCGAGACCATTGCCGGGTGCGCTGTCGTCGGGCTGGTGGCGCATCTGTTGGGTTGAGTGGTGGGTTATGCGGTGCATTGCGTGGCGGCGCTGTTGCGCATCGCCACCCACCGGGCTGGCGGCGCTGTGATGGCCGGGGCGCTGCAGTTGACCGACAACTACAAGGTTGCCACGCCGGCCAACTGGCAGGACGGTGACGAGGTGGTGATCGTGCCGTCGCTCAAGGATGAAGCCGAGATCGCTCAGCGCTTCCCGCAAGGCTAGCGCGCGGTTAAACCCTATCTGCGCCTGACGCCGCAGCCCAACCGTTAAGGAAACATCATGCATGTCGTGTTGCTGTCCGACAGCCCTGCGGCGCGCTCGCGCACTGAAGTGCTGCTGGACTACGTGCGCGGGCGCCTCGAGGCGCAGCACGTGGAAATGAGTCTGCTGCGGGTGCGGGATTCCCCGCTGAGGACCTGCTGCCGGAGCGCGCCCTGGCGCACAAGGTAGTGCTGCCTCTGGCCAGTGGAGGCAGCCCGGCGCATCTGCTGGCTGTGGATTACGCGCTCAAGCCGGTGCTGGCCGCGCTGAAGGCGCAGGAAATGCTCTCCGGCGTGTTCGCCGTGGACAAGCAGATCGCCTACCCGGAAGGAGACAGGCCCGCGCAGATCGACGACGAGTTGCGCGAACGTCTCGACGAGGCACTGGAACAACTGGGCGCAGCCCTGGCGCGCAGGCCGAAACCGATCGACCCTAACGTACTCAACAACCGGCTGGTAAACGCAGGTGGTCGGCACGCTGGTCGAGGAAATCCGTGGCGTCGACGAGTGGGTCAAGGGCAACCTCGACGAAGCCACCCGCCAGGCCGTCGAACGCCAGGGTTACGGCGCGCAGTTCATCAGCCCGGAGGTGGTCGAGGCGCAGCAGAAGATCGCCGACACCTTCACCGAGCTGAAGCTGATCCCCAAGCAGCTGACCATCAAGGATGTGATCTGGAATCCGCCGGCCAAGGTCGCGCAGGCCCAATAGAACCCTCACCCCCAGCCCCTCTCCCGGTGGGAGAGGGGAGCGAATCCAAGGAGACAACTCCATGAGTCTCAACATCTTCTGGTTCCTGCCTACCCATGGCGATGGCAAGTACCTGAGCACCGCCGAAGGCGCGCGCGCCGTCGACCACGGCAACCTGGCCCAGGTCGCTCAGGCCGCCGACCGTCTCGGTTTCGGCGGCGTGCTGATCCCCACTGGACGTTCCTGCGAGGACTCCTGGCTGGTTGCTGCGTCCCGCATCCCGGTGACGCAGCACCTCAAGTTCCTCGTTGCCCTGCGCCCGGGGATCATTTCGCCAACCGTGGCTGCGCGCCAGGCGATGGCCCGACCGTGGCGGCGCGGGTCAAGGAGTATGCGGAGCTGGGCATCGACACCTTCATCTGCTCCGGTTACCCGCACCTGGAGGAGTCGTACCGGGTCGCCGAACTGCTGTTCCCGCATCTGGACGTAGCCCAGCCGCAGCGTCCGGAAAGTCGCGGTTATGTCAGCCCGTTCGGCGAAATGATCTCCAGCGACATCCTGCCGAAGGCGGCTTCGGCGAGTTGAGGTAAGCGCGGGTACGGGGTTTCCCGGATTGCATCCGGGCTACGGGGTGAAAAGCGCCCTCTCCCCCAGCCCCTCTCCCATGAATGGGAGAGGGGAGCCAAAGCGTGCCGCTGGGTATTCCGACGGTACCTGACAGCTCCCTCGCCCCTTTGGGGAGAGGGTAGGGGGAGAGGGCAGGCGCACGACTTTCCCGGATTGCATCCGGGCTACATCAGTGAACCATCAGGAGAAACACCATGACCATCAACGTGCGTAACCAGTTCAAGGGCAAATCAAGGAAATCGTCATCGGCGACGTGCTGTCGGAAATCGACGTGCAGACCGCTGCCGGCATCGTCACCTCGGTGATCACCACCCGTTCCGTGCGTGAACTGGAACTGCAGGTGGGTAGCGAAGTGATCGCCTTCGTCAAATCCACCGAAGTATCCATCGCCAAACTCTGATCAGCCGCTGATGGCTCCCTCGCTTCAGCGTGGGAGCCCAAGCCTGGGCGCTCTGATGCTGCACCAGCATCTGACGCGGAGCGTCTCTGGATGCATTCCCACGCGGAGCGTGAGGAACGATCAAACAGAGCCTGGTTATAAGAAGAAAAGAAAAAGATATTTTTCAGCTATATGTTTTTTCTGCAGAATCGCGCCATCAAATAGCCTGCCTGCAGGTTCCTCTCGCGATAAGAAGGACGCCATAGATGCTGAAGAAGATCGTTCTGGCCACCGTGGCCAGTGCCACCCTGCTGACTGGCTCGCTGAGCCATGCTGCGGCCGACACGCCATTCCACAACGCCTCCTACGACATTGCCCGCGAGCTGTTCGGCGAGATCAACCCGCTGTTCGTCGAGCACTGGAAGCAGCAGAGCGGCAAGGAAGTGAAGATCATCCAGTCCTTCGCCGGTACTTCGCGCCAGGCGCAGGACATCATTCAGGGCAAGAAGGTCGACGTGGTCACCTTCAACCAGGTGACCGACGTGGACATCCTGGCCAAGCGCAAGCTGCTGCGCGAGGACTGGGCCGAGCAGTTCCCCAACAACAGCTCGCCGTACTACAGCACCACCGCCTTCCTGGTACGCGAAGGCAACCCGAAGAACATCAAGAGCTGGGATGACCTGATTCGCGATGACGTGAAACTGGTATTCCCCAACCCCAAGACCTCCGGCAACGCCCGCTACAGCTACCTGGGCGCCTGGTTGTTCGCCAACGAGAAATTCAACGGTGACCAGGAGAAGGTCAAGGCCTTCGTCGGCAAGCTGTTGAAGAACGTCGAGAACTTCCCCACCGGCGGCCGTGGTGCCACCGTGGCCTTCGCCCAGAACGGCCAGGGCGACGTGCTGCTGACCTTCGAGTCGGAAGTGATCAACATCGCCAAGGGCGACGAGTTCAAATCTGCCAACCTGGAAATCGTGGTACCGGAGGTCAGCGTACTGGCCGAGTTCCCGGTGGCCATCGTCGACAAGGTGGCTGACGAGCGCGGTACCCGCGAGCAGGCCAAGGCCTTCCTCGACTTCCAGTACAGCAAGGATATCCAGCAACTGCTGACCCGCTACAACTACCGCGTGCACCACCCGGAAGTGGTCGAGGCGACCAAGGCGCAGTTCGCCCCGGTACGCCTGATCAACCCGACCGAGGTGCTGGGCAGCTGGGACGAGATCACCGCCAAGCACTTCGACAACGGTGGTATTCTTGACCAGCTTCTCGCGACCGGGCGCTGAGCGCGCCGGTCTGGCGTAGCAGGCTGTTGAAAAACGTAGGCGAGGCAGGCAAGACAATACCGATGGCGGCCCCGCAAAAACGGCCGAAAAAGCGCAGGTTACGTGCTGTAAATGAGCATTTTGACTGGGCTCGCACGCGAGGCCGTTTTTAACGCAGTATTGCCAACGTAGGTAGTTTTTCAACGGCCTGTTAGGGCGGGTGTAACCCGCCTGCCATGAGTGGCGGGTTGCACCCGCCCTACGCGAGTATCGTAATGGTCCGTTGGCCGCTTTATTGGCGGCCAACTGCATTTGTAGAGCCGAGCTTTTCGTGAGTAAACCGACGCTGTTCTTCCTGCAGACTCCGCTGCTGCCTGGCTTCGGCCTGAGCTTCGGCGTCAGCGTGCTGTACCTGTCGCTGGTGATCCTGCTGCCGCTGTCAGCGCTGCTGTTGTACGTCAGCGACATGAGCTGGGCGCAGTACTGGTTCGCCATCAGCGATCCGCGCGTGGTGCAGACCTACAAGGTGACCATCTCCGCGGCGTTCTACTCGACTCTGGCGGTACTGGTGATCGGCCTGCTGCTGGCCTGGATCATCACCCGTTACGATTTTCCCGGCCGGCGCATCGTCGACGCGCTGGTCGATCTGCCCTTTGCCCTGCCGACCTCGGTCGCCGGCCTGACCCTCGCCGCGCTGCTCGTGCCCAATGGCTGGATCGGCCAGTGGCTGGGCTTCAAGGTGGCCTACGCCTACGCCGGTATCGTGGTGGCGATGGTGTTCACCAGCATTCCCTTCGTGGTGCGCACGGTGCAGCCGGTGCTGCAGGACCTCGGCTCGGAATACGAAGAGGCCGCGCGCACATTGGGTGCCAGCCGCATGCAGACCTTTCGCAAGGTGATCCTGCCGACCCTGACCCCGGCGCTGGTCACTGGCGGCTCGCAGGCCTTCGTGCGCAGCCTCGGTGAGTTCGGCGCGGTGATCATGATCGCCGGCAACATTCCCTACCAGACGGAAGTCAGCTCGCTGATGATCTTCGTCCGTCTGCAGGAGTTCAATTACCCGGCGGCGGCGGCCATCGCTTCGGTGATTCTGCTCGCGTCGCTGGCTCTTCTGTTCCTCCTGCAGGTCGTGCAGGGGCGTCTGTTCGCATGGCAACGGCAAGGTCGATGAAAAAACCTCAGGATTGGCGCCAGTGGGCGCTGGTAGTGCTCGGCCTGATGGTCGTCACGTTGATGTTGCTGGTGCCGCTGGCGCTGATCTTCACCAAGGCGCTGGCCGGCGGGCTGGATCTGCTGTGGAGCAACCTCGGCGAGGACTACATGCTCCACGCCATCGGCCTGACGCTGCTGGTGGCGGCGATCACCGTGCCGCTGAACCTGTGCTTCGGCATCTGCCTGGCCTGGTGCGTGACCCACTACGATTTTCGTGGGCGCAAGCTGCTGACCACGCTGATCGACATTCCCTATGCGGTGTCGCCGGTGGTCGCCGGTCTCTGCTACCTGGTGGTCTACGGCCTGGAGAGCTTCGTCGGGCGCTGGTTCTACGATAACGGCATGCAGCTGATGTTTGCCTGGCCGGGCATCGTCATGGTCACCGTGTTCGTCACCGCGCCCTATGTGGCGCGCATCCTGATTCCGGTGATGCAGGCTCAGGGGCAGGACGAGGAAACCGCCGCCTTGTGCCTGGGCGCCAGTGGCTGGCAGATCTTCCGCCGCATCAGTCTGCCGAAGATCAAGTGGGCGCTGCTGTATGGCGTGGTGGTGACTAACGCCCGTGCGGTCGGTGAGTTTGGTGCGGTGTCGGTGGTGTCCGGCACCATCATCAACCAGACCCTGACCTTGCCGCTGCTGGTCGACCAGCTCAACAACGACTACAAACCCGCGGCGGCCTTCACTGCCGCCGGCCTGCTGGCGTGCATGGCGCTGCTCACCCTGTTCCTGAAAACCTTCATGGAGTGGCGTCAGCGCCAGCTGATGCAACGCGCCGAGGCCTGATCAGGGTGACCGCTTGTGGTGGATGTCTAGGGCCTTCATTTCCTATCGCGGCTGAACCCGCTCCTACGGAGCGTGGTGCTGGTGTAGGGGCGGTTTCAGCCGCGATGCTCTTCCGACGCGGCCACCTGCACCTGATTGCGACCACCATGCTTGGCCGCATACAGCGCCTTGTCGGCGCGCTCGCGCAGTTGCTCGGCGTCACTGTGTACATCGGTGCCGGCGATACCGGCACTCAGGGTGCAGGAGAATTCGCTGCCATCGGCGATAAAGCGCAACTCGGCGAAGCGTTCGCGAATCTCGTCGACGATCTTCTTGGCCTGTTGCGGGGTGCAGTCCGGTAGTACCGCGAGAAACTCCTCGCCGCCATAGCGCCCCAGGCTGTCGACCCGACGCAGGCGCTGGCGTAGCAGGTTGGCCAGGGCGCGGATGACGTTGTCGCCGGCGGCGTGACCATGTTCGTCGTTGACCCGTTTGAAGTGATCGATATCCAGCATCACCACACTGGCGCGGTCGCCGCTGCGTAGTGCGCGCTCCAGCTCGATCGCCACCTGCTCCTTGATGTCGCCATGCTTGAGCAGGCCGGTGAGGCTGTCGCGCGCCAGGGCGTTGGACAGCAGACGTGCGCGCTGAGCGCGGGAGAACACGGTGGCGACCAGGGCGTTGTCGGAAATCGGCTTGGTGACGAAGTCGTCGCCAGCCTTGATCAGCGCATTCATCTGCTTGCCGATATCGGTTTCCGCCGACAGGTAGATGATCGGGATGCGCAGCCAGTCGTCGTTGCAGCGGATGATTTGCGCCAGCTCGGGGCCGGTACAGTCCGGCATGTTGACGTCGAGCAGCACCACCTCAGGATTGAAGTTGCGCAAGTGCTCGAAGATCTGCGCCGGCTCCTGAAGAAATTCCACCAGCATGCCGGCATCGCGCAGCACCAGGCTGTAGCGGCTGGCCAGATCGCGGTCGTCGTCGACGATCAGCACCCGGTAGGGCTCGCCGCTCTGCTGGGCGAAGCAGCGTTCCAGGCGGCTTTCCAGCTGCGGAATGTCCACCGGTTTGGCGAAGAAACCCAATGCCCCGGCCCGCACTGCCTGCAACTGGGTGGCGAAGTCATCCTGGTGGGTCAGCACCAGCAGCGGCAGGGGCACCTCCAAGCGCTGCTGCAAGCGTGCAGCGTAGTCCAGGCCGCTGCAGTCTTCGTTGACCAGGTTGACGTCGACGATCAGCGCGTCCGGTATCTGCTGCTCCAGGGCCGCATCGAGAGCGGCGATGGAGTTGAAGTGCTCGGCCTGATAGCCGAAGTTGTTCAGGGTCAGGCGCATGTTTTCGCCTACGGCTATTTCATCCTCGAGGATGTAGATGAGCCGGGACTCGGTGTCTCCACGCAGCGCCTGTGGTATCTGCTGCTGCACTGCGCCGGGTGCCGTGTTGCTGGAGGTCTGGTTGCCCAGGCGTTGCAGCGCCGCGATGAATTCGCCGAGTTCATGCTGCAGGCGTTGCTGGTGTTGCAGCCAGCGTTCGGCCTGTTGTTCCAGCTCCCGCGCGTGCTGGCCGAGCTGGTCGAAACCGAAGGTGCCGGCACTGCCGGCCAGGCGATGCAGTTGGTCGCGTAGCGTCTGCAACAGATGCCTGCGCTGCTCGTCGCCGGCCTCGAGCAGTTGCTCGCCCTGCTGCGTCAGTTGCGGCAGCTCCTGGCGCAGGCGTTCGGCGAACTGCTGGCCGAGCTGCTGCAGGCGTTCTTGCAGGGGCTGAGGGATGGCGTTGCCGTCGTGTTTATCCATGGCGTCGGCTCCAGATCTGCCGGATCTGGGCGGCGAGCTGCATGGGATCGAAGGGTTTCACGATCACGTCGAGCGCGCCCAGGCTGCGGTAATGGGCCACTTCGCCGGGCTGGACCTTGGCCGTCATGAAGGCTACCGGCACCTCACCGATATCCACCAGTTCGTGCAGCCTCTCCAGCGTTTGCGGGCCGTCCATGCCGGGCATCATCACGTCGAGCAGGATGAAGTCGGGCGCGAAGCCTTGTACCTGATCGAGCGCTTCCTGGCCGCTGGCGCAGCTCAGCACCTGGAAGCCGCCGACGGCTTCCAGAGCGACCTTGGCCACGGCCTGGATCGAGGGGTCGTCCTCGACGTGAAGGATGCGCTTGAGCTCAGTCATGGCGGGTCTCCTTGGCGGGTAACAGGCGGTTGAGCATGTGCAGGAAGTGTTGTCCATCATTGCGTGATTTGGCCAGTGCCGCGCTCACCCCGGCCAATTCATGGCCATCCATCTCGCTGGCCGAGAGCACGGCCACCGGTAGCCCTGGCCGCTGCTGTTGCAGTTCGTCGAGCAGTTCCAGGCCGTTGCCGTCGGGCAGACCGAGATCGAGCAGAACCAGGTCGAAAGGCTGCTCGGCGAGCAGGCGACGCGCTTCGGCGAGGCTGTCGGCGGGAACGAACTCGGCCAGCTCGCGGGCCTGTTCGGCGACCACCAGACGCAGATCGTGATCATCTTCCACGTGTAGCACGCGTGGGCTCTGCGGCAGATTCTGCAGGGCCTGAGCAAGGCTGGCGAGCAGGCGCTGCGGGTCGATCGGCTTGCTCAGCCAGTCCAGCGCGGGCACGCCGTCCAGTGCCAGGCGGCCCTCCTCACAGGCGGCCGATACCACCAGAATTGGCAGCTTGCGATAGCGCGCGTCGGCGCGCAGTTCTTGTACCAGTTGCATGCCGTCGCCGTCCGGCAGGCGCAGATCGAGGCTGATGGCGGCGGGTATTTCCTCACGCAGACGGGCGCGTGCTTCGCCCAGGCTGTGGGCCAGACGCACGCGATAACCGGCATTTTCCAGCAACTGGCGCAGCAGGTTGGCGATTTCCGGTTCGTCCTCGACCACCAGCAGGCTACGCCGGCCGTCGCTGGCCGCGGGCAGGGCGGCTTCGGCCAGCGCGGGCAGCTCGAACCAGAAGCAGGCGCCCTGGCCCTCTACCGAGTCGAAGCCGATCTGCCCGCCCATGCGTTCGATCAACTCCTTGCTGATTGCCAGGCCCAGACCGGTGCCGCCCTTGCTGCGGCTGTCGCTGGCGTCGGCCTGGGAGAACTTGCTGAAGATGCGCTGGCGAAATTCGGCGGCGATGCCTTGGCCCTGGTCGCTGACCTCGACACGCACGCGAGCGCCATGACTTTCGGCACGCAGGCATACCTCGCCGTCGGGCGGCGAGTACTTCACGGCGTTGGAGATGAAGTTGGCCAGCACCTGCTGCAGACGCATGGCATCGATCCGTACGCGAACCGCTACGCAGTCGAGCAGACGCAGCTTGACCTGGTGGCGGTCGGCGTAGGCCTGGTTGCTGTCCAGTGCCTCCTGGAGCTGGGCGGCAAGCGAGCAGGGTTGCAGGTCGAACTGCATCTTGCCGGCTTCCAGTTTGTCCATGTCCAGCAGATCGTTGATCAGGTGGCTGAGACGCTGGCTGTTGGCCTGGGCGATGCCCAGCATGGTGCGCATGCTTTCCGGTACCGTGCCCAGTGCGCCGCCATTGATCAGGCCCAGCGAGCCGGCGATGGCGGTCAGCGGTGTGCGCAGCTCGTGGCTGACGGTGGAGACGAACTCGCTCTTGAGGCGCTCGATACGCTTGGCCTCGCTCTGGTCCATGATGGTGCCGGTGATGCGCAGCGGGTAGCCTTTGTCATCGCGCTGGATGTAGCCGCGCAGCAGCACCGGCAGTTCGCTGCCGTCGACACGCAGCAGGCGACAGTCGATGGTGAAGTTGCTGGCGCCTGTGGACAGCGCATGTTTCAGACGGGCGCGCGTTGCTGGCAGATCGTCCGGGTGCACCAGTTTTTCCCAGGCCCAGGGGGCATCGGCAAAACCCGGCGGGCCCTGCTCCGGATAGCCGAGCATCTGCCAGCCGTGGGCCGAGGCGAAGAAGCTGCCGGCCTTGACCTCGATATCCCACCAACCGTCATTGCCGCCCTTGAGCGCCAGCGCCAGGCGCTCTTCGCTGCGGTGCAGCTGTTCGGTGATGCGCTCGGCCAACTGCTGTACCTGCTCGCGGCGCAGGCTCAGGCTGCTGATCAGAAAGAACAGCAGCAGGCTGATGCAGACGCCCAAGGCCAGCAGTGAGCCCTCGCCGCGATGGGCGGCATCGAGAAAACCTGGGGCGTAGTGAAAGTTCAGGTACCAGCGCTGGCCGAACAGTTCCAGCTTTCGCTGGGCGTCGGCAGGCGTATCAATGGCGTTGCCAGCGCTGCTGTAAAGCAGGTCGGCGGCAGCCGTATCGGGGGCGGCATAGACCTCGAACTCCAGGTCACGTTGGCGTGCACCGAGGATGCCGTCCATCAGGTCGTGCGCGCGGTAGGGGCTGTAGACAAAGCCACGCAGCGCGGCGAGGCGCTGCTCGGGAGTGTCCAGCGGTTGGTTGTGCCGGTACACCGGGGTGAACAGCAGCAAACCCGGTTGGACCTTGCCATTGGTTTCCTGCACCAGCGTGACGCGGCCGGACAGACGGCTCTGGCCGCTGCGTGCGGCGCTCAGCATGGCGGCCTGGCGCACGGGTTCGGACAGCATGTCGAAGCCGAAGGCGACCAGATTACGTCTGGTGAAAGGCTCGATATAGCGAATGGCGCTGTACAGCGTACGCTCGCCAAGCGGGCGCACGCGGAAGTTGGGGTAGCCCTCGGCACGCATTTCGGTTTCGAAGGCGTGCAGCTGTTCGGCTGGCAATACCTGGCTGAACCCCAGGCCCTGGATGCCTGGGTAGCGTTCTTCCAGGTTCAGTCGACGCGCGTAGGTGCGCCAGTCGTCGCGACTGACCTCTTTATTGGCATCGAGCAGGGCGGCGCCGCCGAGCAGGATGCTTTCCTGGTTATGCATGCGCTGGATGATGGCCTCGCTGATTTCGTCGGCAAGGAGCTCGAGCTGGCGTGAGGCGGACGCGCTCTGGCTCTGGCGCAAGCTGTCCCAGGCCAGCAGCGTCGCGCCGAGCGCCAGCGCCAGCACGCCCCAGGCCAACAGATTTTTGTGGCTGAACAGCTGCCCGAGCAGTTGCAGGCGTAGCGTGATGTTGTCGTTCATGGCTGCACCCCGACTTGCGGCAGCTCCAGCCAGAAGGTGCTGCCTTGCCCCTCCACGGAGTCGAAGCCGATACGGCCACCCATGTGTTCGATGAGCTCCTTGCTGATCGCCAGGCCCAGGCCTGTGCCGCCTTGGCGGCGGGTGTCGCCGGCATCGGCCTGAGAAAATTTGCTGAAGATGCGCGGCTTGAAGTCTTGCGCGATGCCCTGGCCCTGGTCTCGCACGCTGATGCGTACCCAGCCGTCCGTGGGCACGGCTGCCAGCTCCACGCTCTGTCCGGCGGCAGAAAACTTGGCGGCATTGGCCAGCAGGTTGGCCAGCACCTGCTCCAGGCGCTGGGCATCGGCACATACCTGGCAATTGATGCCCGGCAGTAGTACCAGTTGCACCCCGTACTGCTCGGCATAGGGCTGGTTGCTGCGCAGCGCCTGCTCCAGCAGTGGGCGCAGGGCTAACGGCTGCAGATCGAAGCGCATCTTGCCGGCGGCCAGCTTGTCGATGTCCAGCAGGTCATCGATCAGCTTGCGCAGGCGCTGGCTGTTGCTCTGGGCAATTTCCAGCATCTGCTGCATCTGCTCCGGCACCGCGCCAAGGGCGCCGCCATTGATCAGGCCGAGTGAGCCGGCGATGGCGGTGAGCGGGGTGCGCAGTTCGTGGCTGACGGTGGAGATGAACTCGTTCTTCATCTGTTCGGTGCGCTTGCGCTCGGCGATGTCGCGGATCACCGCGATAAAGCGGCGCTGCCCCTGGTGGCTGATCTGTGACATCGCCAGCTCCATGGGGAAGCATTCACCATCCTGACGCAGGCCTTCCATTTCGCCGAGCTGGTTGATGGCGCAGCCCTGCCGCAGTAAGTCGCCCGCCAGGTGCGGAACCAGTTGGGTGATGCTCTGACCGGCGACCTCGGGCTGGCGATAGCCGAATATCGCTTCGGCCGCATGGTTGAAGGTCTCGATGCGGCCCTGTTCATCGATGGTGACGATGGCGTCGACCACGTTGTCGAGCAGGGTACTGAGGTAATGCTCGCGCTCGCGCACCGCGCGCTCGGCAGCGACACGATCACTGAAATCCTGAATCTGCGAGACGAAATGCACAGGCCGACCCTCGCCGTCACGTACCAGCGACACGCTGAGCAGTACCCACAGCGTGCGTCCCCGCTTGTCCAGGTAGCGTTTCTCCATCTGATAGGCGTTGATCCGCCCGGCCAGCAGATCGGCGACGTTCTGCCGATCGGCATCGAGATCATCCGGATGGGTGACCTGCTGGTAGGTACAGGCCAGCAGCTCTTCGCGGTCGTAGCCGAGCATGCGGCACAGCTCGTCGTTGACCTCCAGCCAGCGGCCGTCCGGGCTGACCAGTGCCATGCCCTGTGGCGCGGTATTGAAGGCATTGAGAAAACGCTGTTGGCTCAGGCGCAGTTCGTCCTCCATGGCCTGGCGTTCGCTGATGTCCCAGATGAAACCGTCGACCCACAACAGCCTGCCGTGGCTGTCGTATTCGCCACGGCCTTTCTCGCGCACCCAGACGTTATGGCCATCGGCATGACGCAGGCGGTAGGTGAGCTCGAAGCTTTCCTGGCGCGCGATGGCCTCGCCGATACGGTAGGTGATGGCCAGGTCGTCGGGATGCACGATGCTGGAAAAGCTGCGCACCTGGTTGTCGATGAAGTCGCTGGCCGGGTAACCGCTGAGGTTGGCAATTTCATCGCTGATGTAGCGCATGCTCCAGTCGGCGTCGTTGGCGCAGCGATACACCACACCAGGCAGGTTGGCCACCAGGCCGCGGAAGCGGCTCTCGCTCTTCTGCAAGGCGCGGGTGGCCTGTTGCAACTCGCTGATATCGCTGGCGATGCCGAGAAAGCCGTTGATCTGGCTACTCTCGTCGAACATGGCGCTGACGGTGAGGTTGACCTGGCGCAGGCTGCCGTCCTTGTGGCGATAGGTCCACTGGCGGGTTTCCGGGTCGCCGCCGCGGGCGTTGTGTACTAAGACTTCGAAGCTCTCCAGCGGGTGGCCGGCGACCTCGCTGAGCTCGGCGGCGCGGGTCTGGATTTCGTCCGCGAGATGAAACATTGCCGGAGTCCGCTGTCCGATCATCTCCTCGGTGCTATAGCCGAGCAGGCGTTCGGCGCCGGAATTGAACAGGCTGATGATGCCTTGCGTGTCGGTGGCGATGATCGACACCCCGGTTGCCGAGTCCAGCACCGCTTGCAGATAGGTGCGTGCCGCGCGCACGGCGCGCTCCTGCTGCTGGCGTTCCAGAATGGCGCCGACCCAGCGGGCGAACAAACCGAGGAAGTCGCGGTCGGCGTCATCGAATGGCTGCCTGCGTCGCTCGGGGTTGGCGAAGGCCAGGGTGCCGAATGGCTTGCCGCCCACGCGCACGACGGTGCCGATATAGCTTTCCAGGGCGAACTGGCGATAACAGGGGTGGTGCCTGTGCGGCGAGTCGGCCATATGGGTGATGGCCAGCGCATCGTTGTGCTGCAAGGCCAGGCTGCAGTAGGTGTCGCCCAGTTCGAACAGTTGGCCGTCGCTGAGGGCGTCGTCGGGAGATACCTGTACCAGCACTTGGTACTGCTCGCCCTGGATACGGCTGATGATGCCCAGCGGCATGCCGAAATGCTCCGCGCCCAGGCGCAGCGCCTGGCGCAGTTGCTCGGTGCGGCTCAGGCTGGGCAGCGCAGCGATCTCATTGAGCGCGCGCAGCGCCGCCTGTTGGCGCTGCATCAGGCGCTGCGTGCTGCGCCGGGTGCTGCGTAGCAGAACCAGCAGCAGGGCCTCGGCGCCGCACCAGGCGAGCAGCCACTTGACTACCAGCCAGCGCTTGTCGCTGCGGTGCAGATTGAACTGATCGCTGACGTCGTGCCAGATCAGTGCGACCGCCAGTGGTTCTGCGCTGGGGTCGTGACGTTGCCGGTAGCTGCTCAGTGCCACCTGATTGACCAGATAATGGCGTTCGCCGTCGTCCAGCAGGCGCACGCTATCGCCCTCGCTCGGGGCGGGCAGTCGCTGTTGCTGTTGCCAGGCCAGGACCTGGGGCCGCGAATGATCCATCAACTGCCAGCGCTGGGTATCGCCGGGCAGGCCGCGTAGTTCTTCGCCGCTGTCCGAACTCAGCAGCAGGTCTTCTCGCAGCAGCAGGGCCACACCGCTGTCGAACTCGCGGTCCAGCTGGGCAAGATCCTCGAGCACGCCCATTGCCACTTCGATGGCGCCGACCTGTTGGGGCCCGTTGTTGCTCTCGGCCAGCAACGGGGCAATGGCGCGCATGCCGACGCTGCCGCGGGTCAGGCCCAGACCGGCCTGGCTTCTGGCGCTGCGCAGCGCTTCCAGCACCATCGGGCGCCAGCCAATCTGCAGGTCGCCAAAGTGCTCGGGTTCGTGCACGCGCAGCAGCACCTTCACGTCTGGCGCCAAGTGCACGTACAGCCGAAACGGCTGGTGCGCCTGCAGGTTGCGCCAGCGCGGCGCCAGGCGGGTGTAGAGCTGACTGCGGATGCTGGCCAGGCTTTGCGGATCGCTCGCCGGCAGGGCGTGAGCCTGGCGCACCAGCTCCGTCACCCAGGCATCGGCAGCGATGGTTTCCGCCAGCAACTGCGCGCGTTCCTGCAGCCCATGCTGGGTGCTGTTCAGGGCCATGCGCTGGATGTCTGCCTGTTTGCTGATCTGCAGTTGCCAGAGCGCTTCGCGCTCGTTCAGCGCCTGGCGCCCGAGAAAGGCGAAGAACAGCGCCAGGCACAGGCTGCCACCGATGACTATCCAGCGGCCGGCGTCCCAGCGGCCGGCGTCCCGGCGGTCGGCGTCGCGGCCACTGGCGTCCCGGCCACTGGCATTGAATTGACCGAACCAGCGATTACCCAGCCTCGGTTTACTCATTCGTCGCGCCTCAGCTCAGCCCGGCCAGGCGGCGCAGGCGCTGTACTTCCTGACTATCGGCGCTCTGCAGTTCGACGCTGGCAAGGCGCATGAGAATCGGCTCGCGGCGCGCATTGCCGGGAGCCAGGCCGTAACAGGCGCCGATCAGTTCACGCAGCCCGATGGGCAAACGCCAATCTGCCTTGAGGCGGTTGGCCAGTTCGCCGCTGTATTGGCGCAGCGCTTGTTGCACTTGTTCCTCGCTCAACGGCAGACCGCGGTTGCGCCAGATCTGTGCCTGCTGCAGCACGGCCAGCTCGCCCATGCGTTGTAGCAGGGCGGCGCTGTGCAGGGGTGTCGGGTCCAGCTGGCAGGCTTTGGCCAGTGCACCGACCTTGTGCCGCAGGTCCAACTGCGCCTGCAGCAGGTTCTGGCCCAGGGTTCTCAGGTCGGCGTCCTGCAGGCTGGCTACCGGGCGTAGCGCCAGGCCCTGAATCAGATTCAGCGCGGTGGCTGCGCCCAGTCGGCGCACGGCATCGGGCAGGCTGACGCAAGGCTGTCCGGTGCTGTTGTAGAGGCTGCTGTTGGCCGCAGCGATCAGCCGCGCCTGCACGGCTGGGTCCTGCTGCCAGTGTTCGCCGAGTTGCTCCAGGGTGCTGGGTGCTGCAGCGGTGTCGCGCAGTTGCTGAAAGAGCTCGTCATGCAGTGGCAGATCGAGCTCCTCATCGGGCAAGGCAACGAGATGGTGAAGAAAGTCCTCGTCGTTGGCTGCCACCACGTGCGGCTCATCATCTTCGGGTAACAGGCGGCGCAGGCAGTCCAGAACCTTGGGTACCTGGAAGGGTTTGCTGATAAAGGCGTTGATGCCCAGGGGGCGCACCTCGAGCACGCTGCCGCGGTCGGCGCGCGCGGTGATCATCACCAGCGCCACCTCAGGGTCCTGGCTGCGTACCGCCTGCAACAGCAGAGTGCCGCTGCCGTCCGGCAGGTTCCAGTCGGCGATCACCAACTGCGCCGGTTCGCGCTGCCAGGCCGAGATGGCGTCTGCCACGCGCACCTGGCAGTCGACGCGAGCGCCGGGGCGCAGGCTCAGTACGATCTGCTTGAGGAGATCGGCGATCCAGGGATCGTCTTCGAGAATCAGCACACGCATGCTCAGCTCCTGGTGCTGGACGGGCTATCCTTCGCTTCGCTCAGTGTGGTGGCGTCGACGGCTCTGGCTACAGGTTGCGGACGGCCGAAGTGGTAGCCCTGGCCGTAATTGCAGCCTAGCTCGCGCAGGAAGGCGGCTTGAGCGGGTTGTTCGATACCTTCGGCGAGAACCTTGAGGCCCAGGCTCTTGCCCAGGGCGATCACTGCGTGGGCGATGGCGGCATCCTCCGGGTCGTCAGGCAGGCCACGCACGAAGCTCTGGTCGAGCTTGAGCTTGTCCACTGGCAGACGCTTGAGGCGCGCCAGGGAGCTGTAGCCGGTGCCGAAGTCGTCAATGGCCAGGCGCACGCCCAGGGCGCGCAGGCTGATGAGCAGTTTCTGCGCTGCATCCGGATCTTCCATGATGGCGCTCTCGGTGACCTCCAGCTCCAGCTGCTCGGGCGGCAGGCCTGTTTCTGCCAGTACCTGCGCCACTTTCATATCGAGTTCACCGCGGCTGAACAGACGGCTGGAGACGTTCACCGCGACGAAACTCAGCGCACCACCCTCGGCATTCCAGCGCACCATCTGGCGGCAGGCCTGCTCCAGCACCCAGGCGTCGATGGCGGCGATCATGCCGTTATCCTCGGCAATCGGGATGAATTCGCCAGGAGCAATCAGCCCGCGTTGCGGGTGCTGCCAGCGCACCAGTGCCTCCATGCCCACCTGGCTACCGTCACCCAGGTCATGCAGCGGCTGGTAGTAAACGCGCAGCTCGTCATTGTCCAGGGCATGGCGCAGGCTGCTGGCCAGTTCCACGCGCTGACGGGCGTAATCGGTCAGCTCCTGCACATAGAAGGCATAGCCTTCGCGGCCGCTGCTCTTGGCCTTGAACAGCGCCGAGTCGGCGTTACGCAGGATCTGCTCGACGCTATCGGCATCTTCGGGGAACAGGCTGATGCCGATGCTGGCGCCAATGTAGAGCTCGTGACCGTCGAGGCGAAAGAACGTTTCCAGGCTGCGCAGCAGGCGTTGTGCAAGCTCAGCTGCCTGAGCGGCGTCGGCGCAATTTTCGCTGAGCAGGCCGAACTCGTCGCCGCCCAGCCGGGCCAGCGTGCAGCCACTGGGCAAGTCCTGCTGCAGGCGTTCACCGACGCCCTTGAGCAGCAGGTCGCCGACGTTGTGGCCGAGGCTCTCGTTGATGTGCTTGAAATGGTCCAGGTCGATCAGCAGCACTGCGCCGCGCAGTTCCTCGATCTTGCTGCGCTCCAGTGCATGGGCGACGCGCTCGGTGAACAGCAGGCGATTGGGCAGGTTGCTCAGCGGATCGTGGTGGGCCAGGTAATCCAGCTCACGCTGCGAACGTTTGAGCGCCGTGATGTCGGAGAACACCGCCACGTAATGGCTGACGCGCCCCTGCTCGTCGTGGATGACGCGGATGCATTGCCACTGCGGGTAGATTTCGCCGCTCTTGCGTCGGTTCCACACTTCACCGCTCCAGGCGCCACGGTTTTGCAGGGCGTGCCACAGGCTCTGGTAGAAGGCGGCGTCATGGCGGCCGGATTTGAGCAGGCTGGGGTGCTGACCGAGGATTTCCTCGCTGCTGTAACCGGTGATGCGGCTGAAGGCAGGGTTGACGTGCACGATGCTTTGCTCGGCATCGGTAACCAGTACCCCTTCCTGGGTGGCATCGAACACCGCTGCGGCCTGGCGCAGGCTATCGTCGATGGCGCGTTGCTGGGTGATGTCGCTGGCGATGCCGATGAAGCGCTGCGCTTGGCCGTTTTCGTCACGCAGCAGGCAGCCGCGCGAGTGAATCCAGCGATAGCTGCCATCGGCATGGCGCAGGCGGTAGAGGTTCTCGTAGGGCTGTTCGCTCAACTCGGCATTGAGTGCATGCAGCGCGCGCTCCACGTCATCCGGATGCAGGCGCGCGGCCCAGTCTTCGCGAGTATCGCCCAAGGTTTGCGGAGTGAGGCCGAGGAGCCTGGCGTAGCCCTCGGAGAAGAATACCTTGCGTCTGGACACGTCCCAGTCCCACAGGCCATCGCGCGTGGCATCCAGCGCCAGGCGCAGACGCTCCTCGTTACTGGCCAGTTCCAGGCGTGCGCGGCGGTACTGCAGGGCATGGCGGTGCAGCACCAAGTAGAGCAGCGAACTGGTTAGCACGACGAAGAACAGGCCCTTGAGGGATTGCACGTGCTCCTGCTGCGCCACGGACAGGCCCAGGGCGGTCAACAGATGGTCGCTGAGAAGAATCCACAGAGCGGCGAGCAGGAGGTAGCCCAGGGTCAGGCGCAAGGCGGCGATGTCGATACGCATGGGCAAGCGGCAGCGCTCCCTGTAAATGCTGGCCAGTATAGATGCTTCACTGCTGAAACATTCTCATCTAAAAGACCAACTGGTTTTCTGGCATGGGTCAGGGATAATGTGATCAGGTTCGTCCTTGCAGGACAAGCCGCGTTCCCCCTTCAAGAGGCAACAGCGCCCATGTGGTACAACGGTTTACTCGACCTGTCGGTCTGGCAGCTGGTGGCTGCGACCTTGCTGATGACACACGTGACCATCGTCAGCGTGACTGTCTATCTGCACCGCTACTCTGCGCACCGTGCACTGGAACTGCACCCCGCGCTCAAGCATTTCTTCCGTTTCTGGCTGTGGTTGACCACGGGTCAGAACACTCGCGAGTGGACCGCGATTCACCGCAAGCATCACGCCAAGTGCGAAACCGTCGATGACCCGCACAGTCCGGTCATCAAGGGGTTGAGCACCGTGCTGCGCAAAGGTGCCGAACTCTATCAGGAAGAGGCGAAGAACCAGGAAACCCTGCGTATCTATGGCAAGAACTGCCCGGATGACTGGATCGAGCGCAATGTCTACAGCCGCTACCCGATTGGTGGCGTGACATTGATGGCGATCATTGATCTGGCGCTGTTCGGCGTACTGGGCATGACCGTCTGGGCGATCCAGATGATGTGGATTCCGGTATGGGCCGCAGGTGTCATCAACGGTCTTGGTCACGCTGTCGGCTATCGCAATTTCGAATGCCGCGATGCCGCTACCAACTTGGTGCCCTGGGGCATCCTGATCGGCGGTGAAGAGTTGCACAACAACCACCACACCTATCCCAACAGCGCCAAGCTGTCGGTGAAGAAGTGGGAGTTCGACATGGGCTGGGCCTGGATCAAGCTGTTCAGCTTCTTCGGTCTGGCTCAGGTGCAGCGTGTCGCGCCCATCGCCCATCGGGTCGAGGGCAAAGGCAGCCTGGACATGGACACCGCCATGGCCATCCTCAACAACCGTTTCCAGATCATGGCGCAGTACCGCAAACTGGTGATTGCTCCGCTGGTCAAGCAGGAAGTGGCCAAGGCCGACGAGTCCGTTCGTCACCTTTTCCGCCGTGCAAAACGCCTCTTGTCGCGTGAACCGAGCCTGCTGGAAGAGCAGCATCATGCGCGCATCGCCGACATGTTGGCGCAGAGCCAGGCTCTCAAGGTAATCTACGAGAAGCGCCTGGCGCTGCAGCAGATCTGGGTCAAGACCAGCAGCAATGGCCACGACATGCTCGAAGCCATGAAGCAATGGGTGCACGAGGCCGAGGCCAGCGGTATTCAGTCGCTGCGCGAGTTCGCCGAGCAGCTCAAGACCTACTCGCTGCGGCCTTCCAGCGCAGCAGTCTGAGTTCCGTTCGTTACCTGCAAAGGCCCGCCGAACTGGCGGGCCTTTGTGTTTGTCCAACAGCTCGCACTATGCTCATTTCACTGCACGGCGAGGGAAGGGATGGCCGCTTTAATGGACGATCAAGGCAACGCTGTTTCCGAATTGGAAGAACTGACCCTGGCTCTACTGCACAGTCGTGCCGAAGTGGAGCGCCTGGGCGCGCGCGAGCAACTGTTCAGCAGCTTGCTTGGCAGCGTCAACGCCGTGCTCTGGGCCTTTGACTGGAACGAGCAGCGGATGATTTATGTCAGCCCTGCCTATGAGCGAATCTTCGGTCGTTCCGCCGCGCTGCTTCTGGCCGACTATGGCGAGTGGCGCAACAGCATCTATCCGGACGATATCGACTACGCGGCCGAAAGCCTGGTCAAGGTGCTGGAAACCGGCGCGGTGGAGTCTCGCGAGTACCGCATCATTCGTGCTGATGGCCAATTGCGCTGGCTCAGTGACAAGTGTTTCGTCAGCCCCCGGCTGGGCACCGAGCAGGGCAGCGTGATTGTCGGTATCGCCGAAGACATCACCGAGAAGAAGCGTCTGGAAGGCGAACTGCATCGTCTGGCCACCACCGATGTGTTGACCCAGAGCAGCAACCGCCGGCACTTCTTCGAGTGCGCCCGCCGCGAGTTCGAGCACGCGCGCAAGTTCGGCAGCCCGCTGGCCTTCCTGCTGCTCGATCTCGACGACTTCAAGAAGATCAACGACCAGTACGGCCACCAGGTCGGCGATGATGTGTTGCGGCGCCTGGCACATTGCGGCAGCAATGCCTTGAGGCGCGGCGATCTGTTCGGGCGTATCGGTGGTGAGGAGTTCGCGGCGCTTTTCCCTGGCTGTGAGCAGGATGTGGCGATGCAGGTGGCTGAACGACTGCAGCGCGAGGTGCAACGCCTCAGCTTTCGGCATGAGGGCACCAGCTTCGGCATCACCGTCAGTCAGGGCCTGACCAGTCTGCTGGCAACTGATGCCAACCTCGATGCGCTCTACGCACGTGCCGACGCAGCGATGTACGTGGCCAAGCGCCAAGGCAAGAATCAGATCGTCTTGGGCTGAGGTTCTGGCGATTTTCCGCCTGGGAACGGGTTTTCATAAGCGGAAATTTGCCTATTCTCATTGTCATTGCATGGTCACTGCCCTGCAGGAAAAATGTAACCTATTGTTCTAGAAGCCTCGTGGGCTTGCTGTGAGAAACTGGCGCGTTATCTGCTGGTAGCGATGCCAAAGAGTGGGAGCGTGATGTTGCGCTGGATTATGTATTCCAGGATGGCGCTCTCAAAGGTCTGGGCCTGGGCTGGCGTTACGGCGTGCTGCGTGGTAACACCACCACCGCCGACGCCGACCAGAACCGCCTGATCGTCAGCTACACCCTGCCGCTGATGTAAGACGAGAGGTTTCGGGAGGCTTGCCAAGGCCTGAGTCCCGAAAGCCAATCAAAAATGCCCGCATCCTGTGGATGCGGGCATTTTTTATGGGCGACTGGTTACGGCTCAGCGTGGGTTGTCAGCTGGCGCTGCCGAGGTGGCAAGAATGGCGCTGGCCAGTGCCATATCATCGGCGTCCTGCAGTTGCGGGTTGGCGCTGCGCAGTTGCTGCATTGCCGCTTCCAGATGCGGGCCGCGGATTTCGCCGTTACTGGCGACGAAGCTGCTGGCATCCTCTTCGGCCGCCGCAACCAGCTTGCGATCCTTGAAGGTCAGATAGGTCGAGGCGGTGGTTGCGCCCGAGGAAAGAATGTCGCGCAGCAGGCCATCGGCTGCTGCGGTCTGGGCGATCAGGCAGGCACTGAACGCCAGTGCGGCACGGCTCGTTACACGCATGATGAAACTCCTTTAGGGTGGTACTTCTCCTAGGAGTCGCGCAAGCCGCTGGTGGTTCCTTGATGGCGATGGCCGGTTGCCAGGCTGATCAGTTGCTGAGCTTGCGCGCCCGCTGCTGATGCCGCCACCAAAGCAGCGCCGAGAGTATTGCCAGTGCGCTAAACAGCAGAAACTGCCAGACCCAGGGCAGGTCCGGGAACAGGTAGGTCAGTGCACCGACGGCGACGGCCACCAGGCCAATCCACAGCAGGTAGCCTCCGGCGCCGAACACCTCGAGAATCAGTAGCAGGGTGGCCAGGGCCAACCAATCCCAGAACGACAGGTTTTGCAGGTAGGTGATCATGGGAAGACGCGGCTACCCATACTCAGACTGTTTGCTGATCGCCCTTCGGTGTACATCGCATAGACTCCATTGCCAGATCAATCAATCTAAGCACAGTCGCCTGGGCTCTGCCGCCGACCCCTTCGCAAGGCGGGCAGATGCCGGGTCATCCGTGGGAGCCAGGGCATGTTTGCGCGTTCGCTGATGGCGTTTTTGCTTACCGCTCTGCTGCTGGGAGGGCAGTGTGCCGTGGCCGATGAGCTGCTGAATGCCCTGCACCGTGCAGCGCCGCAGTTGGAAATGCGAGCGTTGCACGGTGCGCTGCAGGCGCTGCGATGTGCCGAGCGTGAAGGCGCGGGTGAAGCCAAGCGGTTGGCGGTGATCGATTACTCGCATTCCTCGCTGGAGCGGCGCCTATGGGTTTTCGATCTGACGCACAGGCGTCTGCTGCAGCGTGAGTTCGTGGCCCATGGTCGCCAGTCCGGCGAGCTGTTCGCCGAGCGCTTTTCCAATCTGCCCGGCAGCCATCAGTCCAGCCTGGGTCTGTTTCGCGGTGCTGAAAGCTACAGCGGCCGGCATGGGCATTCGCTGCGCCTCGATGGCCTGGAGCCGGGCTTCAATGACCAGGCGCGTGCCCGTGCGCTGGTGATCCATGGCGCCGATTACGTGGCGCCGCAGTGGGCGGAGAGATACGGCCGCATGGGGCGCAGCCTGGGCTGTCCGGCGGTACAGCAGGAGGTGATTCGTGGGCTGGTGGAGCAGCTCAAGGATGGCCAGTACCTGTTCGCCTGGCACCCACTGTTGGTCGACGACCGCTATCTCGACTGCACGAGCATCAGCGTTGCTCGCTCTGTGGAGTGACGCGTAGCACTTCCTCGATGGTGGTCAGCCCGGCCGCGACCTTTTGCGCGCCGGACAGGCGCAGGCTGCGCATGCCGTCCTTGAAGGCGGCGCGGCGCAGGGCGGTAAGGTCGGTGTCGGCGTTGATCAGCGGCTTGATGGCGTCGTTGATCAGCATGATTTCGTAGACCCCGGCGCGGCCGCGATAGCCGGTTTCACGGCATTCCAGGCAGCCGACCGCGTGGTGCGCCTGGGTCGGCAATGGCGAGCTCCAAGGCCGGGTCAGGCCGTTCCAGGTGTCTTCGTCCAGTTGCACGGGTGCCTTGCAGTGCGGGCACAGGGTACGCACCAGACGCTGCGCCATGACGCCGAGGATAGTGGCCTTGAGCAGGTAGTGCGGCACGCCCAGTTCGAGCAGGCGGGTGATGGCGCTGGGCGCGTCGTTGGTGTGCAGGGTGGACAGCACCAGGTGGCCGGTCAGCGCTGCCTGGATGGCCATCTCCGCGGTTTCCAGGTCGCGGATCTCACCGACCATGATGATGTCCGGGTCCTGACGCATCAGCGCGCGCACACCACTGGCGAAGTTCAGGTCGATGTTGTGCTGCACCTGCATCTGGTTGAAGGCGCCTTCGATCATCTCGATGGGGTCTTCGATGGTGCAGACGTTCACCTCCTCGGTCGCCAGCTGCTTGAGTGTGGTGTAGAGCGTGGTGGTCTTGCCCGAGCCGGTAGGGCCGGTGACCAGGATGATGCCGTTAGGCTGGCTGGTCATGCTGGCCCAGCGGCGCAGGTCCTCGGGGGAAAACCCGAGCTGATCCGGGCTTTTCAGCAGCACTTCCGGGTCGAAGATACGCATCACCATCTTCTCGCCGAAAGCGGTCGGCAGGGTGGACAGGCGCAACTCCACTTCGTTGCCGTCCGGGGTCTTGGTCTTGACCCGGCCATCCTGCGGCTTGCGCTTCTCGGCGATGTTCATGCGGCCGAGGTTTTTCAGGCGGCTGACCACCGCCATGGTGACCTGGGCGGGGAACTGGTAGACGGTATGCAGCACGCCGTCGATGCGAAAGCGCACGGTGCCCTGCTCGCGGCGTGGCTCGATATGGATATCGCTGGCGCGTTGCTGGAAGGCGTACTGGAACAGCCAGTCGACGATGTTGACGATGTGCGCATCGTTGGCGTCCGGTTCCTGATCCTGGGCGCCGAGGCTGAGCAGTTGTTCGAAGTTGCCAACACCGCTGATCTTCTGGTCGGTGGCATTGGCGCCGCTGACCGAGCGGGCCAGTCGATAGAACTCGGTGGTGAAGCGCTGAATGTCGCTGGGGTTGGCTACCACGCGCCTGATCGGGCGCTTGAGCACGTGCACCAGGTTGGCTTCCCAGCTGTGCACCAGCGGCTGGCTGCTGGCGATGGTGACGCTCTCGCTGTCCACGGCCACGGCGAGAATCTTGTGGCGCTGGGCGAAGGCGTAGGACATCAACGGGGTGATAGCCGGCACGTCGATCTTCAGTGGATCGATGCGCAGGTAGGGTTGGCCGGCGAAGTCGGCCAGCCAGACGGTAAGGGTTTCCAGGTCGAGCTTCTTGCCCGGGCGCGTCAGGTCGTCGACCTGCTGTGCGGCGAGGAACTCCAGCGGATGTTGGGTGTTGTTCAGTGAGCTGCGGCGAATCGCCAGGCACTGCTCAGCCACATCCTGATCGACCCGGCCCTGGGCCACCAGCTCGCGCAGCAGGTCGCCAAGATCCAGTACACGGTCAGGGGCGGTAGCGGTGAAGGCGGACATGCGGGCTCCTCGGGGTCGGCCTGAACAAGGTTAGCAGGCCGTTTTTCAACGGCCTTTCAGCCTGGCTAGGATGCCCGAAAAGCGGCACAAGGGCGAAGGCCCATACGTGACCGAGTAGCCGCTTCAGGCCACCTCCGTCACCAGGCCGTGATCCAGGTGTTGCCAGGTCACCTCCCACACGCAGACCAGGCTGCGCAGTTTCTGCGCCAGTACGCCGGCGCGATGCAGCGACAGGCCAGACAGACGCAGGCTGATATGCAGGTCGTCCTGCAGGCGCTGCATGTGCAGGGCGTCGGGTAACAACTGCAACTGGGCGAACAGGCCGAGCAGGCGGCACATGACATCGGCTTCGGCATCGGTGCGCAGCTGGTACTCAACGCAGGCGTCAGGGCGATCCTGCCAGGGATCGCGTCGGGAGTGGGCGGACGGAAACGGGGTGGTATCAGGCATGACGGCAGCTCGGGCAGGTTTTGCCTAAGTTTCCGCCTTATTCCGGCAAAAGGTTTGCCTGGTTCGCTGTGTTAATCCATGTTTAATGGATAAGCTTGCCTTTAATTTCGAGTATTGGGGATTATTTATGTCCATTGCGTTGGATGCCTACGATCAACGTATTCTCGCCCTGCTGCAGGAGGACGCCGGCTTGTCCACCGCTGAGCTCGCCGAGCGCATCGGTCTGTCGCAGTCGCCGTGCTGGCGCCGTATCCAGCGCCTCAAGGAGGAGGGGGTGATCCGCAAGCAGGTCACCCTGCTCGATCGCAAGCGCATCGGCCTGCATACGCAGGTGTTCGCTCAGGTCAAGCTCAACGCCCATGGGCGCTCCAACCTGACCGAGTTCGCCGAGGCCATGCGCGAATTTCCCGAGGTGCTGGAGTGTCACGTGCTGATGGGCGCGGTGGATTTCATGCTGCGCATCGTCACCCGCGATATCGAAGCCTATGAGCGCTTCTTCTTCGAGAAGCTGTCACTGGTACCCGGTATCCAGGAAGTAAACTCGATCGTTGCGTTATCGGAGATCAAGTCCACCACCAGCTTGCCGCTCACTTAAGGTTTGATCACCACGGGCGGCGATTGCTCGACGCTGCGCCTGCTGGGCGGCGTGAGCCCCATGGACACATAGATGCTGGTCAGTTGATCCACGCCCATGTCAGCGGGGCGTATCCATTCTTCTGGTACGTAGAGCAGGCCGCCACCGACTGGAATCGGCGCGGTGGGAATGAGGATGGCGCAGTAGGCGCGGCCTTCCAGTTCGATGCTTTCCGAGCTCGGGCGCAGGGCGAGCACCGCTGCGCCGTCGCCGCCGAAGAAGCACCAGACCGGCGCCATGGTGGTGATGTCCGGGTTCTTGCTCTTGTCCAGCAGGCCGACGAAGCGATCGGCCAGGTTGTAGAAATTACCGATCAGCGGGGTGCGCCGCAGGGTGCGATCGATCAGCCAGGACAGCGGGCGGCGCAAGCCCAGTTGTACCGCCAGGCCCAGTGGGTAGAGGCTGGCCATCAGTACCAGACTGCCCAGCAGGTAGGCCAGGTAGCTGTTGCTGGAAAAGGGCTGGCCGAGGGCAGCGAACACTTGGCCGATCAGGGTCGAAGGTCCGACCAGACGATTGAGCAGGCTGAATATCCAGGCAAGCAGTGCCAGGGTCAGCGCCAGTGGCAGTAGCGCGAGTAGACCGGTCAGCCAGGTGGTAACGACGGATTTCAGGCTGCGTCTGAGCATGTAACGGGTTCCTTGACGATCTGGGCAGTGACTTTACGCCAGGCACGGCAATTCTGTGCAGTCTTGCCCGTGTGCGTGGTTGGCGAAATGGCTACAGCACTTTTCGTCAGATTGTTTCGAACAAAAAAAGCCCGGCACTAAGGCCGGGCGTAGTGGGTACACAAGGTACCGAAGTAGTAGCGTTCGGTCGAACCCTTACATGCCAAGCAGATTTGGCAGGGCCAGGGACACCGCAGGCACATAGGTGATGACCACCAGGAAGCTGATCAGCAGCATCAACCATGGCATCGCCGCGCGGATCACTGCCGTCAGCGGCATCCCCGTCACCGCCGAGGTGACGAACAGGTTCAGCCCCACCGGCGGTGTGATCAAGCCGATCTCCATGTTCACCACCATGATGATGCCCAGGTGAATCGGGTCGATGCCCAGCTGCATGGCGATCGGGAACAGGATCGGCGCCAGGATCAGGATGATCGCCGACGGCTCCATGAAGGCACCGGCGATCAGCAGCACGATGTTCACCACCAGCAGGAACTGCCACGGCTGCAGGCCCAGGTCCACCACCCAGGCGGTGATCTGTTGGGGGATCTGCTCGGTGGTCAGCACGTGAGCGAAGAGCATGGCGTTGGCAATGATGAACATCAGCATGATGGTCAGCTTGCCGGACTCCAGCAGCACCTTCGGGCACTCGCGGATGGTCAGGTCCTTGTACACGAACAGGGCGACGAAGCCGGCGTACACCGCCGCCACGGCCGCGGCCTCGGTCGGGGTGAACATGCCGGTGTAGATACCGCCGAGGATGATCACCATCAGCAGCAAGCCCCAGAACGCTTCACGGGCAGCGCGCAGCCACTCGCGCAAGCTCGCACGCGGCAGGGCCGGCAGCTTCTTGATGCGCGCGACGATGTAGATCGCGATCATCAGCACCAGGCCGAGCATCAGACCCGGAATCACCCCGGCCATGAACAGCTTGCCCACCGACTGCTCGGTGGCGGCGGCGTACACCACCATTACGATCGACGGCGGAATCAGGATGCCCAGGGTACCGGCGTTGCACACGATGCCGGCGCCGAAGGCCTGCGGGTAACCGGAGCGCACCATACCGGCGATGGCAATCGAGCCCACTGCGGCCACGGTCGCCGGCGAGGAGCCGGACAGCGCGGCGAACAGCATGCACGCCAGTACCGCACCGATGGCCAGACCGCCGCGGATGTGGCCGACGCAGGCGTTGGCGAAGTCGATCAGGCGACGCGCCACGCCACCAGTGGTCATGAACGCACCGGAGAGCAGGAAGAACGGGATCGCCAACAGGGTGTAGTGCTCGGAGGTCTCGAACAGCTTGATCGCCAGCGAGCGCACCGAGTCCGGGCTGAACAGCATGATGGTGATCGAACCGGCCAGGCCGAGCGAGGCGGCGATCGGCACGCCGATGAACATCAGCAAGAACAGCAGCAGGAAGAGGAACAGAACGGTCATTGCTTGGGCTCCTCGTGCTCATTGATTTTCAGCGCATCGGCGGCTTCGTCAGCCAGGCCGAGGCCGGTCTGCTCGTTGCGCAGGATACGGACGAGGATTTCCAGGAAGCGGACGAACACCATGGCGTAGCCGAAGGGCACGATCATGCCGATATGCCATTGCTGCACGCCGTAGTGGCCGAGGTCTTCGGCGCCGATACCGGCCTTGAACAGGGTGTATACCCAGTCGTAGCTGCCGACGGCGATCAGGCCGGCGTAGCCCAGGCAGGCCGAACAGGCGATCACGCCGATGATGCGCTGCACGCCGCGCGGGGCGAGCTTGACCAGGGCGTCGACACCGATGTGGCCGGCGGTACGCACGCCATAGGCCAGGCCGAAGAAGATCAGCCAGCCGAACAGGGCCTTGGTCAGGGCATTGCTCCAGGTCATCGCCTGGGCCATGTCGAGAATGGCGTCGCCGATACCGAGCAGAAACTCGTTACCGCCGAAATGGTCGCCCAGCCAATAGAACAGGGTGTAGAAGTTGTTGAGGATCACGTAGACAAAAGTGATCAGCGTCATGGCCGCCAGGAGGAAAGCGATAAAGCCTTCCTCGAAGTGCTCCCAGACGCGCCGCAAGGCGTTCATGGTCGGTTCTCCCGAATGGAAAGTGCGTAGGGTGGGACGGTAGCCGGCCCACCGGTTACAGCGTTGATCGACGCCCGTCGCGGGCCTCGAGGTGGGTCAGAGCGTCGACGCTCTGCCCACCCTACGGCTCTCCGGCCTTATTACTGGTTGGCAGCTTGCGCGGCCTTGATCAGATCAGCGCCGATTTCACCTTCGAACTTCTTCCATACCGGCTGCATAGCATCGCGCCATTGGTCGCGCTGCTCAGGAGTCAGGGTCAGGATCTCGGTGGTGCCTGCTTCGACGATGCGCTGCTTGTCGCCTTCGTTGAGGGCGTCAGCCTGCTTGTTCACCTCGACGGTGACCTCGGCGATGATCTTGTTCAACTCGTCGCGTACGTCAGCCGGCAGACCGTCCCAGAACTTGGTGTTGGTGATCAGCATGTAGTCCAGCAGGCCATGGTTGGACTCGGTGATGTACTTCTGAACTTCGTGCATCTTCTGGCTGTAGATGTTCGAGTAGGGGTTCTCGGCACCGTTGACCACGCCAGTCTGCAGACCCTGATACACCTCGGCGAAGCTCATCTTGCGCGGGTTGGCGCGCACGGCCTTGAACTGCTCTTCCAGTACGGCGGAAGCCTGTACGCGGAACTTCAGGCCACGGGCGTCTTTCGGCTCCAGCAGCGCCTTGTTGGCCGACAGCTGCTTCAGACCGTTGTGCCAGTAAGCCAGGCCGGTGATGCCCTTGTCGGTCATGGAGGTCAGCAGTTTCTGGCCTTCCGGACCTTTCTGGAAGCGATCGACTGCAGCCATGTCATCGAACAGGAACGGCAGGTCGAATACCTGCAGCTGCTTGGTGTAATGCTCGAACTTGGCCAGGGACGGGGCGATGAGCTGGACGTCGCCGAGCAGCAGCGCTTCCATTTCCTTGCCGTCGCCGAACAGCGAGGAGTTCGGGTAGACCTCGACCTTGACCTTGCCAGCCAGACGCTCTTCAGCCAGTTGCTTGAACAGCACGGCACCCTGACCTTTCGGGGTGTGCTCGGCAACCACGTGGGAGAACTTGATGACGATCGGGTCGGCAGCGTGAACCACGCCAGCGATGGACAGGGACAGGGCGCAAGCCAGCGCCTTGGCAGTCAGTTTGAACATGCGGATGCTTCCTTTTGTTGTGTTTATCGCTTGTTGTGTTTATCGCATTGGCGCCAGGGGCGCGCTGACGAACGGACAGGAGCAAGTCTAGGCGGCTTGGAGAAAAACGCCGGTGGCATTAGCGAGGCCTGGACTTGTACTTGTGGGTTCGCTTGGCGCTAGCTTAGAGCAACCCTTGTGCCAGTCTGCGATGCGCGGATCTTGCGCGCCGTGCAAAGGCCCATGGCTGCGGGCTTTGATGGCTTTTTGCCGAGACCTGGGCGGGCGTGTGAGCCCGCCTGCGACAGGTCTGGAAGGATGGAATTGGCGGTTTGTCGCCAGTCAGTCGAAGTCCTCTGGCGAGCTTCCGCCAGCGCCTGAGAAATTCAGCCCATGTTTGCGCAGCTTGTCGTGCAGCGTCTTGCGCGGCACACCCAGCGCCTCGGCGAGGCTGCGTAGCGAGCCGTGCGGGCGGCTCAGCTCGGCGGCGATCAGGGCGCGCTCGAAGGCTTCGACCTGCTCGCTGAGCCCACCATTGACCGGTGGCAGGTTTGGCGCGTTGCTGTCGAGCGCCAGTTCCAGGCCCAGCGCGAAGCGTTCGGCGGCGTTCTGTAGCTCACGCACGTTGCCCGGCCAGGGGTGACGCAGCAGCAAGGCGCGCTGCCCCGGCTGCAGCTCGCGCGGTGCCAGGGCGTGGCGGGCGGCCGCGCCACCGGCAAAGTGCTGGAACAGCAGCAGGGCATCCTCGCCGCGCTCGCGCAGCGGCGGGATGGACAACGGCGCGACGTTGAGGCGGTAGTAGAGGTCGGCGCGGAAGCGCCCGGCATCGGCGGCCTGGCGCAGATCTTCCTTGGTCGCGGCGATCACGCGGATATCCAGCGGGATCAGCTGATTACCACCGAGGCGCTCGACCACGCGCTCCTGCAGCAGGCGCAGCAGCTTGACCTGCACATCCATGCTCATGCTCTCGATCTCGTCGAGGAACAGGGTGCCGCCGTTGGCGAACTCGAACTTGCCGATACGCCGTTTCTGCGCGCCGGTGAAGGCGCCGGCCTCATGGCCGAACAGCTCGCTTTCCACCACCGACTCGGCCAGTGCACCGGCGTTGATGGCGACGAAGGGCCCTTCGCGGCGGTTGGACAGATCGTGCAGGGCGCGTGCGACCACCTCTTTGCCGGCGCCGGTCTCGCCGAGAATCAGTACATCGGTGGCGATGCTGGCAAGCGCACCGATCTGTTCGCGCAGGCGTTGCATGGCCGGCGATTGGCCAACCAGGCGGCTGGACAGTTGCTGGCGGTCATTGAGCGCCATGCGCAGGCTGCGGTTGTCCAGCACCAGGCGGCGCAGCTCCAGCGCGCGGCGTACGCTGTCGAGCAGGTCGTCATTGGCGAAGGGTTTTTCCAGGAAGTCGTAGGCGCCGGCGCGCATCGCCTGCACGGCCAGCGGCACGTCACCGTGGCCAGTGATCAGCAGCACGGGCAGCTCGGCATCACGCTCGCGCAATTGCTGCAGCAATTGCAGGCCATCGATGCCGGGCATGCGGATATCGCTGACCACAACGCCTGGCCAGCCAGCGGGAATGCGCGCGGCCAGACCCTGTGCAGCGCCCAGGCTGAGGACCTTGAGCCCGGCCAGGTCGAGCGTCTGGCTGAGTGCCTGGCGCAGATGGGCGTCGTCGTCGATCAGCAGTACCTGAATGCGGCTGTCGATGGCGCTGTCGCTGGTCATGGCGAAGGGTCCTCTGAGGGTTGCAGGTTGACGCCGGGGCTGGCCAGGCGCAGGCGCAGGGTGATCAGCGCGCCGCCGGCCGGATGATTGGCCAGCAGCAGTTCGCCGTCCAGCGCACGCACCAGACTATCGCAGATGGCCAGGCCCAGCCCCAGGCCCTGAGCGCTGGTCTTGGTGGTGAAGAAGGGCTCGCGCGCGCGCGCCAGTGATTCGGGCGAGAAGCCGGGGCCATTGTCGCGCAGCAGCAAGTGCAGGTACTCGGCCTGATGTTCGACGCTGATCCAGATGCGCCGTTGCGGCGCTCTATCGACCAACGCATCGAGTGCATTGCCGAGCAGATTGCCGAGCACCTGGCGCAGCCGCGTTTCGCCGGCCTGGACCCAGAGGGTGGCGTCCGGCAGGTCGCGGATCAGCTCCACATCCATGGCCCGGCGGCGCTTGGCCAGCAGCGCGAGCGCATCGTCCAGCGCCGGCTGCAGGGCGACCCGCTCCGGTGCGTGACGATCACGACGAGCGAAGGCGCGCAGGTGGGCGATGATCGAGGCCATGCGCTCGGTCAGTTCGCTGATCAATCTGAGATTGGCGCGAGCATCGTCGGTGCGCTGATGATCGAGCAGGGTACTGGCGTTCTCTGCATAGCTACGGATCGCGCCCAGCGGCTGGTTGAGTTCGTGGCTGATGCTGGCGCTCATGGTGCCGAGTGCCGAGAGTTTACCGGCCTGGACCAGTTCGTCCTGAGCGCGCACCAGTTCCTGCTGGGCCTGTTCACGCTCGAGTACCTCCTGCTTGAGGCGGCTGTTGAGCAACTCCAGGTCCTGCGTACGTTCAGCGACGCGCTGCTCCAGCTCGGCCTTGGCGCGGGCGTCGAGGGCTATGCGTTCGAGGTAGTGACGGCGACGCAATATCAACAGACCAAGCAGCAACAGCAGCGCCAGCAGGGCGGCCGCCCCGACGGCCACGGCGCTGCGCACGGGGCGGTCGAGGAGGATGCGTGGGGCGAGAATGCTCACCGTCCAGCCGGTTTCTTCCAGGGCGCGGCTTTGTGTCAGCCAGGCGTTGGGATCGATATCGAGCAGGGGCGGCGCCTGGGTCGGGTAGGGCTGATTGGCGGCGATGGTCGATTGCTCGACGCGGTCCAGCGGGCGACTGGCGTGAAAGCGCCAGTCCGGCCGTGAGGTGAGGATGACCACGCCGTTGGTATCGGTCACCAGCAACTGTTCAGGCGTGTTGCCCCACAGCGTTTCGGTGTGGTCGAGGTCGACCTTGACCACCAGTGCGCCGATATTGTGGTCGTCCTCGCGCACTGGGTAGGCGAAGTAGTAACCGCGCTTGCCGGACGTTGTACCCAGGCCGAAGAAGCGTCCCAGACGCCCGGCCAGCGCTTCACGAAAATACGGGCGAAAGGCGAAGTTGCCGGCGACGAAGCTGTCGGGCTTGTCCCAGTTGGAGGCGGCCAGGGTGACGCCACGCGGGTTCATCAGGTAGATCACGTCGGCGCCGGTCTGGCTCTTCACGCTGGCCAGCAGGCGGTTGGCGTTGTCCAGCGCGGCTGGGTCTTCGGGGGCGTGCAGGGCGGCGCGCAGGCCCGGCAGATCGCCGAGAATCTGCGGCAGCACTTCGTAGCGGCGTAGCGTGCCGAGCAGGTTGGCCACATACAGATCGAGGGTTTGCCGGTTCTGCTCGATCAGTACTTCGCGGTAGTAGCGCTCGGCCAGGAAGTGCACGGGCCACAGCAGTGGAGCAAGCAGCAGCGCCAACAGCACGAGGCTGCGCCAGCGCAGGCGACGGGGAGTGGCAGTGTTCGTGCTCATGGCAAACCGTGCAGAAATGATCGGCGCATTATGCACGTTAAGCGCATGGCCGGTGATGTGCGCCGGCCGCGCGGATGAAACGCAGGACCTTCAGTTCATGCGTTGCAGGCAGGCATCCAGTGCCGTGCGCCAGTCCGGCAGGCGAACCTGCCAGTCCTGCTCCAGGCGCTCGCCATCCAGACGCGAATTGAGTGGGCGCTGCGCCGGTGTCGGGTACTCGCTGCTGGGAATGGGACGCAGCCTGGCGCAGGGTTTGCCGGCTGCACGCAGGCGCTCGGCGATGGCGCTGGCGAAGCCGAACCAACTGGTCTCGCCCTGGCAGGTCAGGTGGTAGGTGCCCCAGTGATGGCGCCCCTGCTGCCACTTGTCGATCAGTTCGGCGGTGGCGCTGGCGATGCTGCCGGCCCAGGTCGGCGCGCCGATCTGGTCGTCGACCACGCTGAGCTCCTCGCGCTCCTGCAGCAGGCGCTGCATGGTCAGCAGGAAGTTGCGCCCGTGCTGCGAGTAGACCCAACTGGTGCGCAGGATCAGGTGGTCGCAGCCGCTGATGCGCAGCGCCTGTTCGCCGGCCGCCTTGCTGGCACCGTAGACGCTCAAGGGATGTGGCGTATCGGCCTCACGGTAGGGGGTGGCCTTGCTGCCGTCGAAGACGTAGTCGGTGGAGTAGTGGATCAGCGGGATATCCAGCTCGAAACAGGCATCGGCCATGACGCCTGGCGCCTCGGCATTGATGGCGAAGGCCAGCTCTCGTTCCTGCTCGGCCTGGTCGACGGCAGTGTAGGCGGCGGCATTGATCACCAGCGCCGGCCGCTCGCGCAGAATGGTTTCGCGCAGGCTGTCCGGGCGCGACAGGTCGAATGCCTGCCTGCCGAGACTGATCAGTTCGTGCTCGTGCAGGGCCAGTTGCAGTTCGCGAGCGACCTGGCCGGTGTGGCCGCTGATCAGAATCTTCATGCGAAGGTCTCGGCGTCGGTCAGGCTCAGGCCCTGTTGGTCCTTGGCCGAGAGTTGTGGCGACAGGCCCTCGAGCGGCCAGTCGATGGCTAACTGTGGGTCGTCCCAGCGGATGCAGCGTTCGTGAGCGGGGGTGTAGTAGTCGGTGGTCTTGTAGAGGCACTCGGCATATTCGCTGAGTACCAGGAAGCCGTGGGCGAAGCCTTCCGGCACCCACAGCTGGCGTTTGTTTTCGGCGGACAGATGCACGCCGACCCACTTGCCGAAATTTGCCGAGCTGCGGCGTACGTCGACGGCGACGTCATAGACCTCACCGGCACTGACGCGCACCAGCTTGCCCTGGGCCTGCTGCAGTTGATAGTGCAGGCCGCGCAGCACGCTGCGCGTAGAGCGCGAATGGTTGTCCTGGACGAATTCGCGGATTACCCCGGTGGCTTCGGTAAAGCGCCGTGCGTTGAAACTCTCGTAGAAGAAGCCGCGTTCGTCACCGAATATCTGGGGTTCGAGAATCAGCACTTCCGGCAATGCGGTTTTGATGACTTTCACAGCGACCCCTCCGCCAGTTTGTACAGGTACTGGCCGTATCCGGTTTTGCCCAACGCCTTGGCGCAGGACAGCAATTTTTCGCGGTCGATCCAGCCCTGTTGATAGGCGATTTCTTCGAGGCACGCGACTTTCAGGCCCTGACGTTTTTCCACGGTCTGTACGTATTGCGAGGCGTCGATCAGGCTGTCGTGGGTGCCGGTGTCGAGCCAGGCGAAACCGCGGCCGAAGCGCTCAACGCGTAGGTCGCCACGGGCCAGATAGGCGTTGTTCACATCGGTGATTTCAAGCTCGCCGCGTGGCGAGGGTTTGACCGCCTTGGCGATCTGCACCACGTCGTTGTCAAAAAAATACAGACCGGTCACGGCAAAGCTGGACTTGGGCTGCGCCGGCTTCTCCTCGATCGACAGCGCATTGCCGGCAGCGTCGAATTCGACCACGCCAAAACGCTCCGGATCGCTGACCCAGTAGCCGAAGACTGTGGCGCCACTTTCATGGCTAGCTGCACGCAGCAGTTTCTCGGTGAAATGCTGGCCGTGGAAGATGTTGTCGCCGAGGATCAGGCACACCGAGTCGTCACCAATGAACGACTCGCCGATCAGGAAAGCCTGCGCCAGGCCGTCGGGAGAAGGTTGCTCGGCATACTGCAGTTCGATGCCGAACTGGCTGCCGTCACCGAGCATCTTGCGGAAGTTGGGCAGATCTTCGGGGGTGGAGATGATCAGAATCTCGCGAATGCCGGCCAGCATCAGCACCGACAACGGGTAGTAGATCATCGGCTTGTCGTAGATCGGCAGCAGTTGCTTGGACACGCCGAGGGTAATGGGGTGCAGGCGGGTGCCGGAGCCACCGGCGAGGATGATGCCTTTCATGTTTTCTATGTTCCTTGTCGATGCGTAGGGCGGGTGCAACCCGCCGCTGCCCGGCTGGCGGGTTGCACCCGCCCTACGTCTTGAGCTCTAGAGTGCTCCGAGTCGCTGACCCTGGTAGCTACCATCCTGCACGCGGCGGCACCAGTCGAGGTTGTCCAGGTACCACTGCACGGTCTTGCGCAGGCCTGTTTCGAAGGTTTCCTGCGGTATCCAGCCCAGCTCGCGCTCGATCTTGCCGGCGTCGATGGCGTAGCGCAGGTCATGGCCCGGGCGATCCTGCACGTAGGTGATGAGGTCTTCATAGCGCGCGATACCGGCCGGCTTCTGTGGTGCCAGCTCCTCCAGCAGCGCGCAGACGGCGCGTACCACATCCAGGTTCTTCTGTTCATTGTGGCCGCCGATGTTGTAGGTCTCGCCGACCTGGCCTTCGCTGACCACCTTGAGCAGGGCGCGCGCGTGGTCTTCCACGTACAGCCAGTCGCGCACCTGCTGACCGTTGCCATACACCGGCAGCGGTTTGCCCGCCAGCGCGTTGAGGATCATCAGTGGGATCAGCTTTTCGGGGAAATGATAGGGGCCGTAGTTGTTCGAGCAGTTGGTGATCAGCACCGGCAGGCCATAAGTGCGCTGCCAGGCACGCACCAGATGGTCGGACGCCGCCTTGCTCGCCGAATAGGGCGAGCTGGGTGCGTAAGGAGTGGTTTCGGTGAAGAGGTCATCGACACCGTGCAGGTCGCCATACACCTCGTCGGTCGAGATGTGATGAAAGCGAAAGGCTGCCTTGCGCTCTGCGCTCAGGCCAAGCCAATAGGCGCGGGTGCTTTCCAGCAGGCTGTAGGTGCCGACGATATTGGTCTGGATAAAGGCCGCTGGGCCATCAATGGAGCGGTCGACATGAGACTCGGCAGCCAGGTGCATGATGGCGTCGGGCTGGAACTCGGCCAGCGTCTGCGCAACCACAGGGCTGTCGGCGATATCTGCCTGGACGAAGCGGTAGCGCGGGTTGTCATCAATGGGGGTAAGCGATTCCAGGTTGCCGGCGTAGGTCAACTTGTCGAGGTTGAGAACTTCATGCTCGGTACTTTGGATCAGATGGCGAATCAGCGCCGAACCGATGAAGCCGGCGCCGCCGGTAACAAGAATGCGCATCTGCTCATAACCTCGCTATGTAACCTTTCGCCATACCCACGAGCCGAGTGCGGTAAGTGCAATGAACAAGCGACGGATGTGGGCAGGAGCAAAAACAAAAAAGGCCTGCATGAAAGCAGGCCCTGATATTAGATGGTGCCGGCACCAGGAGTCGAACCCGGGACCTACTGATTACAAGTCAGTTGCTCTACCAGCTGAGCTATACCGGCACTGAAGGGCCGCCATTATATCCATTCATCGGCCTGAGTAAAGCCGCCTTCGAGCCAGGTTTTTCCGGGCTCGGCTATCAGCAGCTTCTGGCTTATGCACAAAGAGAAGGCGCGTGCGACGGTGGCGCACCGGCTCTGTGCATTCGATCACGATTTTTCGCAAGTTATTGTTTTTGCTAGGGCTTCGAAGGCTGTTCGAAAAATGATCAGATGTCTACGAGGCAATTCCCAAGTGGCTTTGCAGCATTTGCCCAGAAAGGATCAACAGAGTTATCCACAGCTTCTGTGTGCAAGTCAGGCGCGCTCTGCCAGCAGAAGCAGGTTGCGTGGGCTCAGTTGGTAATCGCAGAAGGTGCCTAGCTTCACGTGGTAGCCCTGCTCCTGCAGATACAGGGCGCGGTCGAGCAGTAGCCAGAGTTCCAGTGGCCGGCGGAACAGGTTGCGCAACAACTCCAGGTTGCGCACTTCGGCCAGGTGCGGATTTCGGAGCACCGTGACCGGCCGTTTCGGTTGATCGTGACCGCTCATTTCGCTAACGCGTGACCGCTCATTTCGGTAGCAACGTGACCGATTCTCCGCCTGTTCCGAAACAGGTGG
>Ga0308010_1000040_pt1 | contig 127882 bp, 118 predicted proteins | sample Neamet129_FD_202368 | JGI IMG/M metagenome (GOLD analysis project Ga0308010, IMG submission 202368) | Marine microbial communities from water near the shore, Antarctic Ocean - #129 | ecosystem: Environmental > Aquatic > Marine > Unclassified | place: Southern Ocean | collected 2014-07-24 | reverse complement strand
TCGCTGATTCGCTTCACCAATCCTGCCAAAACTTTCCCAGGGCCACACTCCACGAACAACGTTGTGCCCGCAACAGTCATGGCTTGAATGGTTTCAACCCAACGAACAGGGCCATAGGCCTGGCGCACCAGCGCGTCGCGAATTCTTGCGGGGTCGGATTCTACAGCGACATCAATGTTGTTGTACACAGGCACTGCCGGAGAATTGAAATTTGTGCTGGCCAAAGCAGCGGCCAATTTAACCGAGGCGGGCTTCATCAGGCTGGAATGAAATGGCGCGGACACAGGCAACTCAAGGGCGCGCTTGGCACCCAGTGCCTTGGCGGCTTCGCAAGCCGCTTTTACGCCTTTTGCACTGCCTGCGATGACCACTTGGCTGGGCGCATTGAAATTCACGGCCTCAGCCACTTCTCCATTCACACAGGCCTGCTGACAGGCTTGTGTGACTTGCTCATCGGTTAAACCCAAAATGGCGGCCATGCCGCCTTGCCCGACAGGAACTGCCTCTTGCATGGCCTGCGCGCGAATTCGAACGAGCCCCAGGCCCTCGGAAAAACTGAACACGCCAGCAGCCACCAAAGCAGCATATTCACCCAAAGAGTGACCTGCCACCAAGTCGGGCGCACTACCACCCGCGGCTAGCCAAGCACGCAACACAAGCACATCGGCCATCAACATCGCTGGCTGTGTATTGGTGGTCAAATTGAGCGACTCGGCAGGCCCTTGCTCGATTAACGCGGCAAGATTTTGCCCCAAAGCCTGCTCTGCCTCGAGCGCTGCCGTGGTGTAAAGGCTTGCTGTGGCATTGTTGGTTTTGAAGGCGTTCAGCATGCCTACCGATTGCGAACCCTGCCCTGGAAACAGGAAGGCGATTTTCTTTGTCATTTTCGAGGAATTCATCTAATTTGCAATTTGCGCTATTTTACATGCGAACGAGCACGCTGCCCCATGTAAAACCGCCCCCGACACCCTGTAAGAGCACGTTATCGCCTTTTTTAATCTGTTTTTGCTCGATTGCATGGTTCAAAGCCAGTGGAACAGAGGCTGCAGACGTGTTGCCGTGCATACCGACAGTGATCACAACCCTTTCTTCAGGAAGCTTCAGTTTTTTCGCAACGGAATGCAAAATTCGCACATTGGCTTGGTGTGGCACCAGGAAATCGAGGTCTTCGAGCCTGAAGTCAAGGCTTTCAAACAACTCCAGTGCATTGCTTCCCAACACGGATACAGCCTGGCGAAACACCGCTTGGCCATCCATGCGCAAAAAGGGATCACCAACAATCTTCCCGCCATCAATGCGGCCAGTGGTATTCAAAATACAGCCCAGGGTGCCGTCGGAGTGCAACTTACAGCCCAAAATACCTGGCTCGGCACTGGCTTGGATGAATACCGCACCTGCGCCATCGCCAAACAGCACGCAGGTCGTGCGGTCGTTCCAGTCCATCAGGCGGCTAAACACCTCAGAACCAATGACCAGCGCATTACCTACCTGCCCGGAACGGATCATGGAATCAGCAACAGTCAACGCATACACGAAGCCACTGCACACGGCCTGAATATCGAAAGCCATGGCTTTTTTGGCACCGATTTCAGCTTGAACTGCGCAGGCAGTTGATGGAAAAACCTGATCAGGGGTTGAGGTAGCCAACACAATCAAGTCCACTTGATCGGGCAGAACGCCTGCGGCATTCAGGGCCTGCAAGGCGGCCCTGCTGGCCATTTGACAGTTGGTTTCATCGGCTTCGCAAAGGTATCTTTGCTTGATCCCGGTGCGCGTTTCGATCCATTCTGCGCTGGTTTCCACGCCCCTTGAGGCAAGAAACTCAGTCAGCTCCTGGTTTGAAACCGCACGCCTTGGCAGGCTTGCGCCGGTGCCAAGGATTGCACTGTATTGAGACATTAAATCACTTGGTCTGGTTTTGCCTCGACTGGTGCAGCTGCTGCCTCTGGAGTGCTGTTGGACGCTGGGGCGGCCAATGGCACATAGTGCGACATGGTGAGTCTGATGCTGTCCAGCAAATTGCCGTTGGCTGCATCGTAAGCTCGCTTGATCGCATAGAAGAAGGCATAGGCATCTGCCGAGCCGTGGCTTTTGATCACAATCCCTTTCAGCCCAAGCAATGCAGCTCCGTTGTAGCGGCGGTGGTCCACCCTTTTTTTGAATCGAAGCAACACTGGCGCTGCAAATACCGCAGCAACTTTGGGCCACAGGCCTCTCTTGAACTCTGTCTTTATTATATCGCCCAGCATTTGTGCCAGACCCTCAGACGTTTTCAGGGCCACATTGCCCACAAAACCGTCGCACACCACTACGTCGGTGGTGCCTTTGTAAATGTCGTTTCCTTCTACGTTGCCGTAGAAGTTCAATTCGCTGGCGCGCAACAATTCCGAGGCCTTTTTGACCACATCATTGCCCTTGATCACTTCCTCACCAATATTCAGCAAACCCACTGTGGGCTTTTCAATTCCCTCAGTGCCTTTCACGAAGGCCGAGCCCATGACAGCGAATTGAAACAAATGGGCCGGTTCGCAATCCACGTTGGCTCCCAGATCGAGCATCAGCGTGCCTTTGCCTTTCATATTGGGCAAGGCAGATGCAATTGCGGGCCGATCAATGCTATCCAGGGTTTTGAGCACAAAACGGGAAATGGCCATCAGCGCGCCAGTGTTACCTGCACTGACGAATGCGGACGCCAACCCGTCTTTTACCAGGTTGGCACACACTCGAATGGATGAGTCTTTCTTGTTGCGCAAGGCTTGTGCTGGCGGCTCATCCATTTCAACCACCTCACTGGCGTGACGAATGGTGATCTGGGGATGCTCCAAAGCCTTTTTCTTGGCCAAGGCCGCCTCTATTTCAGCCTGCTTTCCGACGAGCACTAGCTGAACATCGGGGTGCTGCTTGAGAAAGCGCAAACAGGCCGGGATGGTGACCGACAAACCGTGGTCTCCACCCATGCAATCAATCGCTATGCGAACCATCCGTTCTTAGACCTTTTGGTTTTCATGGCAACATGACTGCAGTTGCCTTGTTGATTTGTAAATAATTACTCGTCAGCTTTGGTTTTTACTACTTTCTTGCCACGGTACATGCCATTGGGGCTGATGTGGTGGCGCAGGTGGGTTTCACCAGAAGAGGAATCAGCGGACAAAGTTGGCGCTGTCAGGTTTTGGTGTGAGCGGTGCATGCCACGCTTCGAAGGTGATTTTTTGTTCTGTTGAACGGCCATTTTAAAGCTCCATGTATAAAGGTGTTACTTCTTGCTTTTCTTGAGCAAATCGCTCAGGTTGGCAAAAGGACGCTGTACTTCCTGTGTTGGGCCATCAGCAGTGTCATCCTGATGGTCGTCAGTATCTTCGATATCGGCACCCTCTTCTCGCCAGCTTCGCCCGGCTTCTTCAGCGCAGGCATCATGCTTGGGGAACATAGGGCATGCCAACAAAATTTCATCTTCCAGCCAATCTCGCAAGTTTATCGCACCCGGGCACGCAACAACGTCTGTGTCTTCGTCGAGTGTGTCTTCATCATAGCTGTCGGCCTGTGCTTCGGAAGTCATCAAAATCAAATGACGATCAAAGTCAATGGCGTGCTGCACACCTGAACCACACACTACACAAGAAAGCTCTGCGGTAAACCGGCCTTTGAACCGGATAACGCTTTCAGACTTGGCGTTGATTCGCCCGGACACTTCCCAATTCTCGATTTGACTGGACAAAATATTCTCGTCACTCGCCAGCCTTGGGAAATCAAACTTCACATTTTCACTGCGGATGCTTTCACCCAAGCGAGAAAACGACCATGCGTCGAATTCATCAAACTGTTTTAATGGGCTTTTTTGGCGCATGCCGATAAGAAAAGCAGGAAACGCGCGATAATACTCTGCTTAACGTAATCTGTCAAAGCCAGCGCGCTATTCAAATGACCCGTTCACTGTATCTAGCCTCCAGTTCCAAGTATCGCCGTGAGTTGTTGACTCGCCTGCAAATCAACTTCAGGTGCGAATCTCCCCAAATTGACGAATCACCTGAACCAGATGAAACCCCGCTGGACACCTGCAAGCGCCTGGCCCGGGAAAAAGCCATGGCTGTGGCGACCGAACACCCGGCGGCCATTGTGATTGGTTCGGATCAAGTGGCCGACGTGGAGGGCGTGGCCATTAGCAAGCCGGGCACCCATGACAGGGCTCGTGCACAATTGCGCAACATGAGCGGAAAAACAATTGTGTTTCACACCGCGGTTTGCATTTGTTGCCATGAAACTTCGCAAACGGTGGAATTTACGGTACCCACTTCCGTTGAGTTTCGGGAGTTGAACGCCGCGGAAATTGAACGCTATTTAATTGCAGAAGAGCCTTACGACTGCGCAGGCTCGGCGAAAAGTGAGGGATTGGGCATTTCGCTGCTCAAAAGGATTGAATCGAGCGACCCAACTGCCCTGATAGGACTACCTCTGATCGAAGTGGCAAACGCACTTCGACAATTCGAACTCATCTTGCCCTGACATGCTTTATTTGGTTCCAAGCCCACTCAGCCAGAAAACCCCAAAACAGCCTGTGCTGGAGGCCGACCTGCCCCTGGTGCGACAATGCAACACCTGGCTGGTGGAGAACGCAAAACCTGCCAGGGCTGCACTGGGGCAATTCAACATGCCAGTGGCCATTCGGGATCTTCAAATATTTGAAATTGCGCAACTGACCCCACAGCAACGCCAGGATATTGTTCAGCGCTGCAAGGCGGGAGAACCCATCGCAGTGATGAGTGACGCTGGCTGCCCCGGCGTGGCCGACCCTGGTGCAGAAATTGTGGCATTGGCACATCGGCTGCAATGCCCTGTTCACCCTTTGGTTGGACCAAGCTCTATTTTATTGGCCTTGATGGGCAGTGGCTTGAATGGTCAGAATTTCCGCTTTTACGGTTACCCTCCCTTAGATCCTGCGCAGCGCGATGCGTGGATCAAGCAAACTGAGCGGGAGTCAAAGGTTCAGCAATGCACTCAAATCGTGATCGAAACGCCTTTCAGGAACGAGAAACTGATTGAAGCACTTTTGAAACAGCTTTCAGACTCCACATTGCTGTGCATAGGGTGGGATTTGACAGGCGACGAGCAGCAAATTCACACCAAAACTGTGGAGCAATGGAAGAAACGGATGCCAACTCCAGGCAAGTTACCTTGCCTGTTTTTGTGGCTATCGGCCTGACCTACTGAGCAATCAGGTTATTGAAAACCAAGGGTTTGGCGAGCACCGAACTCTGGAAACACACTGCGAACACCCTGCCCGAACACCACACCGACACGCTCGGCGAAACGCTCCGCAAATGAATCCTGCTCGGTGTAGTCCAAAATATCTTCAGCCTTCAACACGTCACGCGCAACAGTGTCAATTGAACCCAGCTCGTCGGCCAAGCCCAACTCGACACTCTTGGCGCCGGTCCAGACCAAACCACTGAACAATTCGGGGTTTTGGACCAGTTTTTCGCCTCGCCCTTGTTTCACGACCTGAATAAACTGCTGGTGAATTTCCTCTGCCATTTGTTTGGCAAATTCAGTTTGATAAGGGTCTGCTTCACTGAAGGGATCGAGAAAGCCCTTGTTTTCACCCGCGGTGATCAAGCGGCGTTCGACGCCCAGTTTCTCCATAGTGCCCGTGAAGCCGAAACCATTCATGACCACGCCGATAGAACCAACCAAACTGGCCTTGTCGACATAAATTTTATCGGCAGCCGCGGCGACGTAATACCCACCCGAGGCGCACACCTCCTCTACCACTGCATAGAAGGGCTTTTGGGGATACTTTGCTCGAAGGCGCTTGATCTCATCGTTGATCAAACCTGCCTGAACAGGACTGCCACCAGGGCTATTGATGCGAAGAATGACACCAACGGAGCCTTCACTTTCAAATGCAGTGCGAAGGCTGGAATTAATTCTGTCAGCACTGGCCAGGCTATCGCTGGCAATGACCCCATCAAGGTCGACCAAAGCCGTGTGACGACTGACCTCGAGGCTGGGGGTAGTTGTGAGCCCCAAAACAGAAGCAATCAAAATGCCCACATACACCAAACCAATCAGCTTGAAAAAAATACCCCAACGGCGCTTTCTGCGTTGCTCAACCAGTGCCTCAGAGGCAAGTTTCTCGAGAAGCTTGCGTTCCCATTGATTGTTTTCTTCACTCATCTTTAGTCCTCAATACCATCGGAAGGCACTGTAATTAGTTCGGTCGGGGTCCAGTACACTGCACCGTCCTTTTCCTCGATATTCAATCGCACCAACGGGTTACCGTCGCATGGGCCGCCCAGGCAGCTGCCATCGGTGGCATCATAACTGGCCCCGTGCGTGGCACAGACTACAATTCGACCCGAATCATCAAGAAACTCTCCATAGTTCCAGTCAAGCTCAACGGGCACATGGGAGCATCGATTCAAAAAACACCTGACTTCGTTATCAACCCGCACGATGAATGCGGTGGTTTCCTCGCTGTTGTACAGCACCCTGAAGCGGTAACCTGTGCCACCCTCTTCAAGATCACCGGATTGGCATACCTGAATTTGCTGCATAGTCATGACTGGGCTGAAATAGTTTGAATTAGCCACGGGGCCAATTCATTGATTGAACGAAAAGACTGCAAGTGGGGCACCTGGTTCAAGAGTTTGGGCGGATGCGCGCCAGTTTGAACAGAAAGTGCGTGCACACCAGCCGCATTAGCCATGTTCAAGTCATGTGTGGTGTCACCAATCATCACGACATGCGCAGCATCAATACCAAACTCTTCCATCAATTCCAGAATCATCTGGGGATGCGGCTTGCTGTGGCATTCATCAGCACAACGCGAGCCCATGAAGTAACGGGCTGTGTCGGAGTTCGCCATGGCACGGTTCAGGCCTTGCCTGCTTTTACCAGTGGCCACTGTGCAAATAACGCCCATCGCATTCAATTGCTTCAAAAGGGGTATTGCGCCACTGAACAGCTCCAATTCGTGATCTTTACTGAGGTAATGCTTGCGGTAACTTTCAATCAACAGGGCAATTTGAGCCTCGCTGGCTCCGGGGGCTGCGTGGCGCAAGGCGTCGCTCAAGCCCAACCCAATAACATAGGAGGCAATTTCTTCACCAGGGTCGGGCAACCCGGCATCGAGGCATGCATGCTGAATGGCGCGTGTAATAGCACCGGTTGAGTCGAGTATGGTGCCATCCCAGTCAAACACCACCATTTTGTAGGTCATCTGCTTTGTACTGCCTGTAACGATTTTAAAAAACTGTCCAATTCGGGGGCCAATGGCGCCTCCAATACTATAGTTTCATTTGTGGCTGGATGAACCAGATGCAGGCGTGCTGCGTGCAAAAACATGCGTTTCAAGCCCTGCCTGGCAAGCTGCTTGTTCATTTCAAAATTGCCATAGCGATCATCGCCAGCAATTGGAAATTTGTTGGCACTGGTGTGCACTCTAATTTGGTGAGTTCGACCTGTCAGAATTTGAGCTTGAATTAAAGTAAATATTGAATAAGATGATTTATAGGTTTGAATTATTTGAAACTTTGTACAGGCTTTGTCACCAGCTTCATCAACAAAAACCCTCGCCTCTTTTTCGCCAGCCTGTGTTTTCAACAACGGAAGATCAACTTGCCTAAGTGTTTCTGGCCAAGAACCCAACACCAAGGTTTTATAGTACTTTTTCCAGGACCTGGCCCTAAGTTGCTCTTGTAACTTTCGGAGAGCACTGCGCTTTTTGGAAATAATCAAGATTCCGGAGGTTTCACGGTCAATGCGGTGAACAAGCTCCAAATCTTGATGGGTTTCAGCCCTAAGTGCTCGAATACATTCAATTAATCCGAAGCTTGAACCCGACCCACCATGAACTGCCATGCCAGAAGGCTTGTTGACCACCAGCAAATGTTCGTCTTCAAACAACACGGGGATTTCAGCGGCTGCTTTTAAAAGTTGCGTTTTATTTACAGCACTACTTGACGAAAGAGATTCAAGTGTTTGTTTTTCAACAACTTGAATAGGAGGAATACGTACCACATCACCAAGGCATAGCTTGGTTTTTGCTTCGGCACGCTTTTTATTGATTCGAACCTCTCCGGACCTGATAATTCGGAATACATGGCTTTTGGGCACGCCTTTACATACGCTGCACAAAAAGTTGTCCAATCGCTGGTCTTGATGTTTTTCGTCAATTTCGAGCAAAACAGCCCTGTCGGGATTGGGTTTTTCCTGTGTTTTCAATTCTTTGTTTTACCAATTGGGCAGGTTCAGCATATAATCCGATTATCGCTTGGGAAGCGTCCGAAATCACTTCTGGATACGCCCCACCGCGATTTTATTTAGTGGGTGTGCCGCCTACCCTGGATGGTGGCAATGATGGCTGAAAAAGAGGCGCGCGGCTGAATGCCCGCCTTAAGCTGGAAACAAAGAATTTTACGCACCAGCGCGCACAAGAAGCGCTGGGTACTAACAAAAACGACGCAGGCCCACCTTACGCAGGTGAAATTTGAACCAATATTTATTATTAAATATCAATGCCTTAGTATAATCGCCGCTCTTGGTTAAAGCCGAGCGGCGCTTTGTTGTATTCGTTTTTGTATCTCTTTGTTCCTTCCGCTTTTTCAGCATCTCTTTTCGCACTACGGTGCCATTGGAGTGTGCATGAAGCGCATGTTATTTAACGCAACTCATTCAGAAGAGTTGCGGGTCGCAATTGTCGACGGCCAGAAACTTATCGACATTGACATTGAAACAGCGGGCCGTGAACAACGGAAAAGCAATATTTACAAGGGTGTTATTACCCGCGTAGAACCCAGTCTTGAAGCCTGTTTCGTCAACTACGGCGAAGACCGACACGGTTTTTTGCCGTTCAAGGAAATTTCTCGACAATATTTCAAAGAAGGCGTTGAAGCGGGTAAGGCCCGCATTCAAGACGTCGTCAAAGAGGGCCAAGAACTGTTTGTTCAGGTCGAAAAAGAAGAACGTGGTAACAAGGGCGCTGCCCTGACCACCTTCATTTCGCTGGCTGGCCGTTATTTGGTGCTGATGCCCAATAACCCGCGTGGTGGTGGCGTTTCACGCCGCATTGAAGGCGAAGAACGCCAGGAATTGCGCGAAGCACTCGACAAGCTTGAGTACCCCAAGGGAATGAGCATTATTGCCCGTACAGCGGGTATTGGGCGTTCAGTTGAGGAACTGCAATGGGACCTGAACTACCTGTTGCAACTGTGGACTGCGATCGACGGCGCCGGCAAGTCTGCCAATGGCGCATTCCTGATTTACCAAGAAAGCAGCCTTGTTATTCGCGCCATTCGCGATTATTTCAGCCCGGATATCGGTGAAGTACTCATTGATACCGATGAAATTTACGACCAAGCCAAGCAATTCATGCAGCATGTGATGCCTGACATGATGAATTTGGTGAAGCGCTACCGCGATGACATTCCCTTGTTTAGTCGCTTCCAGATTGAACATCAAATTGAAACCGCCTACAGCCGCATGGTTCCACTGCCCTCGGGCGGCGCGATTGTAATCGACCACACTGAAGCCTTGGTGTCGATCGACGTAAACTCGGCCCGCTCTACACGCGGCACCGACATTGAAGACACCGCCTTGCGCACTAACCTGGAAGCCGCTGAAGAAGTGGCCCGTCAGTTACGCTTGCGCGACCTGGGTGGCCTGATCGTGATCGATTTTATCGACATGGAAAAAGCCAGCAACCAGAAGGAAGTGGAAAACCGGGTTAAAGACAGTCTGCATTTTGACCGTGCGCGCGTACAAATGGGCAAAATCAGCCGTTTCGGCCTGATGGAACTAAGCCGTCAACGCATCCGCCCTGCCCTGAATGAAGGCTCGCACACCACTTGCCCTCGCTGCAATGGCACCGGCGTAATTCGCGACACCGAAAGCACCGCCTTGCATGTGCTTCGTATTCTGCAAGAAGAAGCCATGAAAGAAGGCACAGCCAGCGTTCATGTGCAGGTTCCGGTCGATGTGGCTACATTTCTGCTGAACGAAAAACGCTCAGAAATTTACAAACTGGAAGCGCGCTTGAAGGTGAATGTGCTGCTGATTCCAAACAAACATTTGGAAACACCCCACTATGAAATTACTCGCCTGCGCCATGACGATGAACGTCTGGAAGACCCGCGCCAAAGTTTTGAGTTGGCCACGTCCAAAGATGAGCAAAGCTACTACGACAAGAAAACCGAAGGCGAAGCTGTAAAACGTCAGGAAGCGGTGATCAAGGGTGTAATTCCAACCCAGCCCGCACCGCCCCACCAGGAACGCAAGCCCAAAACTGAATTGGCAGTTGCGGCTGCTGCACCGGCAGGCCCTTCATTGATTCAGCGAATTATTGGCTGGTTCAAACGAGATACCACGGCGGAAGCGCCAGCGGCGGTGATCGAGCAGAAAACCAACGACCGTGGAGGCCGCGGGCAAAACCGCTCACAAGGTGACCGCAATGACCAACGCAATGGTCGTGGTGGAAGAAATCGCCGACGCGGCGGCCGTGGTCGTGAAGATGAGGCAACAAGCACATCAAGCGGCGACGAGGTGAAGGCCGCTGATGCCCAGCAAACACGTTCTGGTCAACAGAATCGTGGTGGCCGAGGCAAACCACGCGATGAACGCGCAGCAGGCGCCGAGGTCTTGGAAGTGAAACCTTTGGCAGCCGTAGAGGCTGTATCTGGGGATTCGGCTGAGTCCTCTGCCGAACAAAGCGAGCGCACTGGTGGTCGCCGCCGCCGTCGTCGTGGTCGCGGAGGCCGCGGTGCAGGTGAAGGTGAAACCGGCACAGCCGTGGATCAGGCTGCGATGCAATCGGAAGACGCATTCCAGGCTGCAGACGCAGCAGAAGACGAAGAACTGGCCAACAAGATTGCTGAAACCATGTCGTACGGAAGCGATGAAGAGGCAGGTGGCGATGAGCCACGTCGCCGTCGTCGTCGCCGTGGTCGTGGTGGCAATCGTGATGGTGCGCGTGAAAACGCAGGATCGGAATTGAACGCTTCAGAGTCTTCAGAGGAAACCCCGGAGCACACCATTGCAGCAACAGGTATGAATGTTTCTGAGATGGGACTGCCAGCCGAGCCAACACAAATGGGCTCGACTGAAAACAACCCGGATGAATCCAATGCGCGCGCGCCTGAAATTCAGGCTGTGCAATCGGTGATTGCAGCGGTGGCTCAACCCAAAGAGCTCGAACTTACACAAACTGAAACCAAAGTCGCCCATGAAGCTACCAATGAAGCGACAAGTGAGCCGACAACCGAGCAGGCCGCGGTTGCGATCGCAGTTGATGCGTTTGTAGACCAAACTCCTGCAGATCCAACACCGTTTGTGCCGGTAGCGGTTGAAACAGTTGTTGAATCCAAGGTTCAGGAAGCGCCGGTTGCCGCGACTTTCGCAACTCCGGTACCCCAGCTGAACAAGGAAGGCCTTGAGCAAATGCTGAGCAGTGCTGGCATGCTGTGGGTTGAAACTGACCATGAAAAATGGTCTGTGGTTCAAGCCAACCTGGCGTCCACACCAAAACCCGCACGTGTTCCGCGCGCGCGCAAGCCGGTTGTTCAAATTGCAAGCGAGAACCTGGTACTGGTTGAAACCAAGCCAGAATTCAGGTCAGGTTCGAACTAAAGCAATATCGTCTCAGCCAGATCCCTGTGCTGAAACAAAAAAGCCCGGTGACAAGCCAGTCACCGGGCTTTTCTTATTCAAATTGAGTTCAGCACATTCCACCCGCATAACAACGCAATGGGGGCTCTTCTGTGCTTTTGGGCTGCAAAGCCACCGACTGTGCAAATGTGCTCATCATCTTGGTCGCAAAGTTAATAGGGAATGACAAGGGGTCAACGCCAGGCATGAAGGGTGTCAAACACAATGCTGGAACCTGCGCTTTCAGACGCTCAAGACTGGCTACACCAGGATGCGAAAGTGCGTCACTCACAATTGCGTACCCGACCGCATCGGAAGAACCCACCAGAAAATGATCTGCCGTGTTGGTTAGACACACGTCTTGGGTTGCAATATTGACTTTGTTTCCCTCACCTGTACGCAGGCTTGACACGCCATTTTCCTCATCGAAATTCGGAATGGCGACGTCGTCGGTTCGGGTGTAGACCTGCGTGTAATCGATACCTGGCAAAGTTTCGCCTCCAGCATTTAAAGCATCAAGCCACTTGGCTGCAACAGCAATTTGGGTGAATGAAGTAATACAACCGATCACTGGCGTCGCACACAACAAGCTGGTCTCAATCAAACCGTGGTTTGCAGCAGCAATGCCAATCATGTCTTCAACCATGTCACGGGTGTCCGGGAAAAATTTCAAAGACCAACGGGGCATTACGCCGCCCTGACTGAAACCAACAATTGCAATTTTGGTGTTGGTGGTACGAAACATCTTGCGAATTGCGTGCGTGATGTATTCCGACGATGCTTGAAGCTCGCCAGTATTGCTGTTGGGTAAGTCAACGGCACACCAAGGAATGCCTGCTTCATCAAAAGCGGGAATGTAATTCCAACTGAAGTTGCTTTCAACTGTTTGGGTCGCGCCCGGAACCAGCAAAACAGCGCGTCCGGAATCGCTGCCAAAGCCCTCACTGCACTGCATGGCTGCATCAAGTTCTTGCTCGGAAATTAACAAAGGTGGCGAAGGGCTATCAGCTGGGACAAAGCCACTGGAAGCGATTCGGGAGGACTCCGAATTGGTGGAATTGTCTGACCCACACGCAGACAATACTAGAAAAGAGGAAATTACAAACAGCTTGAATGGTTTCATTGCAAATCCTTGTTCAGATTCTTTCTGCCGGGCTAAAAAATCCGGGATAGGATAAAAAAGGGCGGAAAGCCAAATTTCTTTAAGGTGGGTCGAGAGCCCTGCTCCTCAAGTCTGAAACCGCAAGTTGCGTACCAGGTGAATGCAATTTAATTCACATTATTTTGCAATCACAATCTGACAATGCTTTCAAGGAAGTTTTTGAATGTTGATAGCAGTAAAAATACATCATTTGCTAATGTGGTTTTACTGATTAATTCCGGATAAATTAACGCACTATTTGATAGCGTGATTATATTTAGTGCGCACGCTGTTTGTGCGTTGCACCATTCATTGCTGATCAATGCACCAAATACATAAAAAAAGCCCACTCATTTCTGAGCAGGCTTTTCCCTATTTGCCAGTGGCGCCTAGGTGAATAAACGGCGTTTGAAACTACTGCGCCATCACCTGAGAACCCATGGCTGTTGCACCCTCCTTGGAGCGCACTGGCGAAATTTTGCCAGACTTGATGTCCTCGTACCAGGCATCGTGGTGAGCCTTCGCCCATGTTTCATCCACATAACCGTCACGCATCGCCTCGAGTGCACCTTCCATACCAATTGAGCCGATGTAGATGTGACCCATGGACATAATGATGAACAACAGCGCAGCGCTGGCATGGATCACATGCGACTGCTGCATCAGCAAGCGGTCTTGGTCAAAGTTCGGGAAATCGAGAATAAGGCCAGTTGCAGACACCACAATGCCAAGCACCGTAACGCCGCCCCAGAACCAGATTTTCTCGCCCATATTGAAGCGACCCGCCGGGGCGTGCCCGAACAAACCACCACCTTTTTTGAGCCACTCGATGTCGTTTTTCTCTGGCAGATTGTCTTTCACATACATGATGAAAAACACAATGATGCTGACAGCAAACAACGGACCCACGAAGTTGTGAATCACAATACTGATCGATGCAAGCCACGAGTTGAGCGTTAAGCCCATCCACGGTGCCAGCACATGTTTGCCAAACATCAACAACAAACCGGTAAGCGCCAGTGCCACAAAACTAAATGCCATGGTCCAGTGGGCCACACGCTCTGCCGAGGTAAAACGCTCGATCAACTTGCCAGTGCGTGGTTCGGGCAACTTTACAGGGCCTTTCACCAGATGAGCGCCCACAATCAACAGGAAAATTACTGCGACAGCCCAGCCACCGTAGTAGGAAATCCAGTCATTGCGCATTTGGCGCCATGTTTCACCGCTTTTGTTGATCAATACGCCAGTTTCACGGCCTTTGGTCACGGTGGTGAATGATTCACCAGACGCAACGCCTTCCCAAACTGGCGAATTATTGAGGGGTTGCGTTTGTTGCTTTTGAACTTGTGCTTGTGAGCGTTCAGAAGCATCTTGCGCCATAGCCCCCACCGACCACAGAGAGCACACGGCAAAAACCATGGCCATGAACAAAGCCACAAGGGCGTTGTTCAAGCCTGGCTTTGTAGCGGCCCGAATGGTTGAATGTGTCATGATTGACTCTCCTTATTGGGCCTTTGCCGAATCGCCAGTACGAACATACTCGTTCTGGGCTTTGGCTCGGACGTTCAGGGTTTCTTGCCAGCTTTCCTTGTCACCTGCCTTGAAACCGCCGGCAGTGTACTGACCGCCGCCCGTTTCAAATGCTGGTGTATCGGCTTTGCCTGCATAGCCCTTGCCATTGTTGGCGTCTTCCAGGGGTGAGCAGCCAGCGACCAGAATAAGGCCCGCGAAGGCCCCGGAAAGAATCAACTTGCCGCGAAGCGCCATATTACGCGCCCTCCTTGGCAGGTTGACCATAAGCAGAGCTCCAGCCCCACACTTCAGCACCCTTGCCGCGAACAACCACACGATTGCGGAAGATGTCGGAGACTACGTCGCCGTCACCCGCCAACAATGCCTTGGTTGAACACATTTCGGCGCACAGTGGCAGCTTGCCTTCGGCCAAACGGTTGCGACCATACTTCTCGAACTCGGCTTCGGACGCATCCTCTTCTGGACCACCGGCACAGAATGTGCACTTGTCCATCTTGCCGCGCTGACCAAACGCACCTTCCTGAGGGAATTGTGGTGCGCCGAACGGGCAGGCGTAGAAGCAGTAACCGCAGCCGATGCACAGGTCTTTGTCGTGCAACACAACACCTTCGTCGGTTTTGTAGAAGCAGTTTACGGGACAAACGGCCTGGCAAGGCGCGTCTGAACAGTGCATACAAGCCACGGAAATTGAACGTTCTCCGGGTTCGCCGTCGTTGATGGTTACCACGCGGCGGCGGTTAATGCCCCACTCTACCTCGTGCTCGTTTTTACATGCGGTGACGCAGCCATTGCACTCAATGCAACGCTCGGCATCACACAGAAACTTCATACGTGCCATTTTCTTATCTCCTTTGCATTAGTGCTTAAACCAGCTTTTCGATCTGGCAAACGGTGGTCTTCGTTTCCTGCATCATGGTCACCACGTCATAACCGTAGGTTGTGGCCGTGTTCACGGATTCACCGCGAACAATTGGCGCTGAACCTTCTGGGTAACTGCTGATCATGTCCTTGCCTTCCCAATGTCCAGAGAAGTGGAATGGCAGGAAGACCGTATCGGGTCCCACTCGGCGTGTAACCTGGGCCTGAACCTCGATTTTCGCGCCTGTTGGGGTTGTTACACGCACGGTGTCGCCGTGCTTGATACCACGGTCGTTCGCTGCTGCCGGGTTAATTTCAACAAACATGGTCTGTTGAAGCTCAGCCAGCCATGGGTTGGAACGTGTTTCTTCACCACCACCTTCGTATTCCACCAAACGGCCCGAAGTCATGATCAACGGGAAAGACTTGCCAATGTCGGCATTCTTTTCCTGAACAGACTTGTACAGGGTCGGCAAGCGCCAGAAAGCGGCCTTGTCGTCGTGTGTCGGGTACTTGGCCACCAAATCGGGCTTGGTCGAGTACAGCGGCTCACGGTGCTTTGGCACTGGGTCCGGGAAGTTCCACACCACGGCGCGCGCCTTGGCATTACCGAACGGATGGCAACCGTGCTTCATAACCACGCGCTGGATACCGCCGGAAAGGTCGGTCTTCCAGTTCTTGCCCTCTGCTTCGGCTTTTTCTGCCTCGGTCAGGTCGTCCCACCAGCCCAACTGTTTGACCATGTCGGCTGTGAATTCTGGGTAACCGGTTGTGATTTCAGCACCCAATGAATGGGAGCCGTCTTCGGCCAACAGATTAACACCGTCTTTTTCCACACCGAAGTTGGCGCGGAAGTTACCACCACCGTCCATCACGTGCTTGTCAGTCTGGTACAGGTTTGGTGAACCTGGGTGCTTGGCTTCTGGAGTGCCGTAACATGGCCATGGCAAGCCAAAGTATTCGCCGTCACAGGGGCCACCTTCGGCTTTCAATGTGCGCACGTTGAAGGTGTGCATGTTTTTCATGTGCAGCTTCAAACGCTCTGGGCTTTGGCCGGTGTAGCCAATGGTCCAGGTGCCTTTGTTGATTTCGTGCAAGATGGACTCAATTTCTGGTTCCATCATGCCGCCCTTGCCTTTCACCATGGTGAGATTCTTGGTGAGCTCTTTTTCGAAACCAAGCTTTTCGGCCAGTTGATACATGATCATGTGGTCATTGCGGCTATCAAACAAAGGCTCAATTACCTTCTCACGCCACTGAATGGAGCGGTTGGACGCAGTAATGGAACCTGAAGACTCGAACTGCGTTGTTGCTGGCAACAAGTACACTTCGCGGTTGGGGTTCAAACCTGCAGGGTCGCCAGGCATGGCGGCCATGGCTGCAGCGGCTGTTGGGTAGGGATCCACAATCACCAACAGGTCTAGCTTGTCCATGGCTTTTTTCATGTCCAAACCACGGGTTTGCGAGTTAGGTGCATGGCCCCAGAAGAACAAACCACGCAGGTTACCCGCTTTCTGGTCGATCAGTTCAGGGTTCTCAAGCACACCATCCACCCAGCGGGACACAGTCATGCCGCCCTTGGTGATCATGCCTTCTGCGTAGCGGCTCTGTACGTATTCGTAATCCAGACCCCACACGCGGCACCAGTGTTTCCATGAACCTTCGGCAACACCGTAGTAACCAGGCAATGAATCTGGATTCGGACCAACGTCTGTCGCACCCTGTACGTTACAGTGACCGCGGAAGATGTTTGCGCCACCACCGGAAATACCGATGTTGCCCAGTGCCAGTTGCAAGATACATGACGCACGAACCATGGCATTACCAATCGTGTGCTGGGTTTGACCCATACACCAAACGATTGTCGACGGCTTGGATTTGGCCATCATTTCAGCCACTTTGTACATCTGGGCTTCACCAACGCCACAGGCCTCTTCAACCTTGTCAGGTGTCCAGTTGGCCATCACATCGGCTTTGATCTGGTCCATGCCGTACACACGGTCATTGATGTACTTTTTGTCTTCCCAGCCATTCTTGAAAATGTGGTGCAACAAACCAAACAGGAATGGAATGTCTGAACCTGAACGAATGCGAACGTATTCATCAGCACGCGCAGCGGTGCGGGTGAAACGTGGATCAACCACAATCATCTTCGCGCCAGTTTCTTTGGCATGCAGCATGTGCATCATGGAAACCGGGTGGGCTTCCGCAGCGTTTGAACCAATATACAACGCGCACTTGGTGTTCTGCATGTCGTTGTAGGAGTTGGTCATTGCACCATAGCCCCAGGTGTTCGCCACACCGGCCACCGTGGTGGAGTGGCAAATACGCGCCTGGTGGTCGCAGTTGTTGGTGCCCCATAGAGAAACCCATTTGCGCAGCAGGTAGGCCTGTTCGTTGCTGTGCTTGGAAGAACCAATGAAGAACAGAGAGTCGGGACCATTGGCCTCACGCAATTCCATCATTTTTTTGCTGACGGCTTCCAGGGCTTCATCCCAGGAAATTTTTTCGTATTTGCCGTTCACCAATTTCATGGGGTATTTCAAACGGTGTTCACCATGGCCGTGTTCACGCAGTGCTGCACCCTTGGCGCAATGTGCGCCCAAGTTAATGGGGCTGTCGAACACAGGGTTCTGGCGAACCCACACGCCATTCTGAACCACTGCATCCGTGGCGCAACCCACTGAGCAATGTGAACAAATCGTACGCTTAATCTCGATTGCACCGCTTGCGGCCCCACCTTCAGCAGCGGCTTCGGCTTTGCGCACCATGCCAAATGGCAAGCTGCCAGCAACTGCACCCGCACCTACACCAATACCGGAGCGCTTCAGGAAAGCACGGCGGTCCATGGTGGCACCCAAACGGGACCCGATTTTATTGAGCAAGCTGTGGTTGTGATTGGGAATCACTTTGGCCACTGTCTTTTCGTCTCTTCGCTTTAACATCCTGGTCTCCTCGGATTACACCAGCAAGGTTCTGTAATAGGTTTTCACATGCTCAGAGAGCTGATAACCCTTCGATTTCTTCTCAGTGCCTACGGCAGCAGCTTGTTCAGCCACTTCAGGTTGTTTGCTTACCACCAATGCAGCACCGGCAGCAGCGACACCCGCACCGGCACCCACCAGGAATTGGCGTCTTGCTAGTTTGGGTTTGTCTTGATTTATCATTTTCTTGGTCATCTCATCACCTCCAATCAAACGGCACTTTCAAAATCGAAAGACTGTGTTTCAACATCAAAGAACACGCGGGTCAAACGACCCACAGTTTTGTAAAAATCGGTATTGGCTGCTGCCTCAATGTCATCTGCCATTTGGTTATACCAACTGGCCAGGTGCGCATGAAAAAAGGCGCGCTGCTCGGGGAAGGCCACAGGCGGATCGTCTGCCAGAATCAGGTAGCGCATCACTTCGCATAAAAATGCAATGTGGTCTTCAGTTTCCACCAAGGCCTCATCGCGAGTAAGGCCAAACTTGGCCAAGTCGTCGCGAAGCAAGACCAAAGGCTTTTCATTCAAGAAACCAGCCATGTAGTACGAGCCATACAACATGACTTCAGGGCGGCCTATGCCAATGAAGTTATCCACGAATTCCTGGTTGATCTGCTTGCTGTCGAACAAGGCCACAACGCGTAACAATTCAGAAAACTCAAACCCCAAAGGTGTAGTGATGTCCAGGCTAGCCCGGTCAATTTCCCGAAATTTCGCCAAAAACTCATCGCTTACATTGCCGGAGTACAGATGGGACAGAAGGCCGTAGAAATCTGCACGGGCCCAGTCTTCACCAGCAATCAGGTTGTCGTCTTGTTGAGCTGGGGCGATCATTTCTTCACCTCAAAAATTGTCATTTCATCCTTGGCGCTGTACATGTCGGTTACACGGCAATCTGCACACATTTTCAGGCGGTTTGCATTGCGCTCGAACATGCTGTGCGCGCTCAATTTGGCGAACATGTTGTCGATCATGTGCTTGGTACCGAAAGCCTTGCCACAACTGATGCAATGGAAAGGTTGCGACTCATTCAACACACGCTTTTCACGCGCGGCGGGCCCAAGCAGCAATTGTGGAACAAGCTGCATGGCGTTTTCGGGGCAGGTTTCCACGCACAAGCCACACTGAACGCAGTTGCGCTCAATAAAACGCAGTTGGGGCATTTCAGGATTGTCGATGAGCGCTGAAGCGGGGCAAGCACTGGTGCAACTCATGCACAGGGTGCACTTGTCTTTGTTCACCAACACGGCACCGAACGGCGCGGCCGATGGCAAAGCAATGGGTTCTGAAAAACCGGACTTTGACTTGGCCTGGGCATGTTCAACCAAGTGATCAATTGCAAACTCCATTCGAGTTCGCTTGTTCGAAGACAATTCAAAGCTGGCCGGAGAAACACCACTGGCTTGCAACTCGCTGGGAGCAAACAACAGGTCAGTTTGACCGATGTGCAACACGCGAACCCGGTGTTGCAGGCCAATGGCCTCAAGCAAGGCATTCACCCAACCCACCTGCGCGGCCAAGGGTTCACCGTAATGGCTGGCCTCGACAGCAGACTGCATGACGGTAACCCGATCGGCACCGAAAGCCAAGGCAGACAGCCAAAGATCTGGGCCCACACTGGCGCTGTGGTTCAATTCAATCGGCAACAAGCTGAAATCTGAAACTGCCGATTTGCCAGAGGCAGGCTTCGCAGCTTTCTTGGCCGACTCCAACCAATTGTGCTCAAGATCTGGGCCGTGCAGCAGCACCTCGGCTTTCTTGCCGCCATTGGCCCGGAATGCCTTCAATGCTGTTTTGATGGAGCGGCCCTGAACAGTAGCCGGGCTCAGCGCAAACTGAATGGCACCGGTCGGGCACACGGTGGTGCAAGCACCACAACCCAAACACAAGTGCGGATTAACTTCAATTTTCTCGCCTGCAGATTTGATTGCTTTGGTGCTACAGGCATCGATACAGTTGCTGCAACCCTCTTTGTTTGAACGACTGTGCGCACAAATATTTGACTTGTAATCAAAGAACTTTGGCTTCTCGAACTCGCCCACGGTTTGCACCGCATCAAGCATCGCTTCCAACAACAACTGGTCGCTATCGCCGACATGCCAATAGCCCAGTGGTGCCTGGCGGTCCGCAAACAGGCCGGGCATGGTGCAGTCAATCACCATGTCGTACTGCCGTGCGGTCACTGCACTCATGTCCGCGAAGGAAATGGCTTTGAAATCACCGCAAGCCTTGATACAGGCACCAGATTGATCGCAGCTGTTCAAGTCGATCGTCAGAGATTCCTTCGAAATGGACTGCGTCGGACATGCATCCACGCAGGCACCACATCGTGTGCACATTTCCATATCAACAGGGTTGGTCTTGCGAGTGCTCAATGTGAACGCACCCAAATAACCCTCTGCAGCGTCTACATGCAATGCCTGCACGTTCAAATCGCGCTTGGCAGGCAAAACAACACCTGAAGGATCGGACACCAGCAAATCGACGGTCAGATTGTTGGCCAGAGTTTGCGCATGGTGCAATTGCTTGTCGCTGTTCGCCACAATCGCAACCCGGCCTTGTGATTTGAACAACACGGCAGGAACGGGCTCAACCTGAAAGTCGGTCTCGTAAGCAGCCAGTGCAGCCACAGTCGCGGCGGCTTCGGTAGAGTTTTGAGCCGAAGGCTGACCCCGGAGCAAACCACGCAGGTTGAAAAACTCAACAGCTTGAGAAGTTGTACTATCGACCAAAGATTCGAATACGGCTTGCTCTTGGGTGCAACCGACGAAACAACGTGCACCGCTGGTTTTGTTTTTTGCATCAAGCACGGTGGCAATACCATCTCGGCAAGCACGTTGGGCGGACACAAAACGAATACCTTCCACATTCACGTTTTGCAACGCTTTGTCGATCGTCTCGCCGCTTCCCTGGCAACCACACACAAACACATCCGAGTTGGTCATTGTATTGATACTTCTATTTTGGTTATTTGGCAATTAACTGCAAAACTTGTGCCAGAGCGAGGCAAAACATTTTTTTATTTAGAATCAGCAGTCTAGAAATGGACGCTTGCACACAGATAGGAAGGGTGGTGCATTTTGTCTGTATCGAGCTGGACAAGCCGCAGACAAAATGTACCAAATATTAGTTATTTTTCGCCCGGTGTTTCGAACGATCGTTTTTCTAGTTCTTTATTAAAATCAGAGCCTTGCAAACCATCCGGGATAACCCTAACATCATCTAGAGCATCCGGATTTTCAGCTGCTGTTTGTTCAATATCACCTGTTTTGTCTGACACGGCAGGAACAGAATCATCAGAACCGGACAGCACAGACGCCACCCGCTCAAGTCCCTCCTCCATGTCGGCTTTTTTCAGTATTTCAAGGTCTGGTCGGCTGAGCAATTGCTTGGACAGGGTCATTTTCCCGATGTCTTCCTGACTCAGCGGCGTGAACTTGTTGTAATCATCGATGTAAATATCCAGACCATCCATCACGTTGAATTCCGGGCGGGAGAACAACGCCTTGAATGCTTTGTTTTTCAGTTCTGTTGAAACTTTATCCACCATGAAAGCCTTGATGTCCCCACCCTGCTTCACGGCCAGAAGATCTGCTTCAGTGGGCAATGGAAGTTCGGGCTGAGAAGGAGTTTGCGCCTTTGGCTGTGAATCAGCGAGTTCAATGACCGCGTTACCCTGATTGGTATCGCTGCCTTGAAAAGGGGCACTGAGCTGCAATTCCGGGGCGTCTTCAGCTTGCTTTTCTCGCGCCCGAACTTCAAGTTTGCGCTTGGACCATCGGCTTAAAAAATTCTCGCTCATCGCTTTAACCACGCTCTTCAGGTTTTATGAAGGACTGAGGACGCCTACGCTGCTTGGGCTCGGGTTGATATTTGGCTTGAACCAGCTCGGCAAGCCAACTGGCCACTGGTGCCGGCAAGGGCAAGGTTTGCACTTCTTCGTTGGAATCCATCCAGCGGGCAGCTTCGTCATAACTGAAAGTGGCCTCGAATACTGAGGGCATTTGGGTTTTGTTGTCTTCCGGGTAACGTACCCCAAAGAAAATGAAAGGCGTCTCCGTGTCCAGATTCAGGAAATAGCCTTGTAACTGATCTTGATACACCTCGACATTGACTGTTTGAACCCGTTCGTCTGCACCCTGCGGCATGAAAACATCCACTGGCCCCATCTCGAGCACTTGCCAGCGAAAGGGCTGCCAAGGGGAGTTTTGTGCCACCTTCCCGATTTTGACGTTCAAAGCCAGTTCACCCAACACCAAAAATTTTGCGCTCAAAAAACACCTCTGTGAGTTGCCGGTGCCCGCCAGTACGGGCACAATTCATGGTTATTAGATTAGAAGATACACCACAAGTATCACAATAGGAGTTTGCCCCATGGGGCGAGGGATTGAACGATGACAGACCGAGTTATTCAACTGGTCCAGGACAATTCGCGCGTAATTCCCTTGAATTTCAGCGCACCGCAAAACAGTGAAGTACCCGCAAAAGATCATTTCAATCGCAGGCTTCACGACTTGCGCATTTCTGTCACGGATCGCTGCAACTTTCGTTGCGTGTACTGCATGCCCAAGTCGATTTTCGACAAAGACTACCAGTTCTTGCCGCACAAAGACTTGCTCAGCTTTGAAGAAATCGAGCAGGTTGCCCGAGAATTCGTGGCACTGGGAGTAGAGAAAATACGCCTTACCGGTGGCGAGCCACTGCTGCGAAAAAACATCGAGATCCTGATAGAACAACTGGCACGCTTGCGCACGCCTGGCGGAAAACCGGTTGAAATCACGCTGACAACCAACGGCACCCTGCTGCGCAAAAAATCTAAAATTTTGAAAGAAACCGGGTTGAACCGTGTCACGGTGAGCCTGGATGCAATCGACGATGCGGTTTTCAAGGCCATGAACGACGTAGACTTTTCAGTCAACGAAGTACTCGATGGAATTGAAGCAGCCCATGAGGCTGGCTTGGGGCCGATCAAAGTCAACATGGTTGTGAAAGGTGGCATGAATGACGGGCAGGTGCTACCCATGGCCAAACACTTCAAGGGCACACCCCACATACTTCGATTTATTGAGTACATGGATGTGGGCAGCAGCAATGGTTGGAAAATGGACGAGGTCGTGCCATCGGCGCGCATCATCAACATGATTTCCCAACAAGTGTCGCAATTGCAAATGCTGGATGCCAATTACACCGGTGAAGTGGCTGAACGCTGGAAATACAGCGATGGGACCGGTGAAATCGGCGTAATTTCGTCGGTAACCCAAGCCTTTTGCAAAGACTGTACACGCATACGTTTGTCCACTGAGGGCAAGCTTTACACCTGCCTGTTTGCCAGCAAGGGGCACGATTTAAAGCCCTTGATTCGCTCGAACGCCTTGCCTGAAGCGATTGGCGAACAACTGAATCATGCGATCAGAAACCTGTGGTCTGTTCGGGCGGATCGATACAGTGAAATTCGAACTGAAAACACCACACAGCCCAAAGACAGAATTGAAATGTCGTATATCGGCGGCTGAGGAATTCATTGAAAGAAGTTATGGCAGCGCACATACAAACCACCCACGCGAGCATACCCAGCACCGTTGAAATTACGGCCACCAACGAACGCGGTGAACAGGTCCCGGTTCAAATTTCGGGTGAACATCCGCTCACCCTATATTTCGACAAGAAAGAACTGTTAACCATCATGACCCTGGGTGCTCAGCCTGAGGCCTTGGCGCTAGGCTGGCTGCGCAATCAAAGGCTGGTGTCCGACCCCTCGGAAATCGCAGCAATTCACGTGGACTGGGAAACAGAGAGTGTTGCAGTCACTTCAACAGTGCTAAAAAACACAGGCCAAACCATTTGGGAAACCACTGAAAAAGCGCAGAAGTTGGAGAAGAAGACAACCACATCGGGTTGCGGACAAGGAACCGTATTTGGCGACCTGATGGAAGACCTGGACAAAGTGCAACTGAGCAATGCTTACAATCTTTCGCAAGATGTGTTGTACGGCGTGATGGACCATGTTCGCAAACACGAGTCAATTTACAAACAGGCCGGCGCGGTGCATGGTTGCGCGCTGTGTTCCAACAGCGGTGAAAACCGTGGTGAAATTTTGCTGTTCGTCGAGGACGTGGGCCGACACAATGCTGTGGACGCCATTGCTGGTCAAATGTGGTTACACGGCATGACGGGTGAAGACAAAATTTTTTACACCACTGGCAGGCTGACTTCCGAGATGGTGATCAAGTGTGCCCAAATGGGTATACCGGTGCTGGTTTCTCGCTCGGGCCTCACACAAATGGGCTATGAAATTGCCCAGAAACTGAACATCACCATGCTGGGCCGCTGCCAGGGCAAGCACTATTTGCTCTACACCGGTACACACCGATTCAACACTTTAATTGACACACAAATCGCATGAGCATTTCACTGGATGACATCACTGGCGTAATTCTCGCTGGTGGTATGGGCCGCCGCATGGGCGGCGTTGACAAAGGGCTGCGCAATTTCAAGAATGCACCACTGGCATTGCACGCAATGATGCGACTCAATGGGCAAGTGGGCGACATATGTATCAATGCCAACCGAAATATCGGTGTGTACGAGGGCTTCGGCGTTGAAGTGGTGTGCGACATTCAACCCGACTACGCAGGCCCTTTGGCTGGCATGCAAGCGGCGCTTGCTCACACCAACCTGCCTTATCTGGTGACTGTGCCTTGCGATGTGCCCATGTTCCCTTTGAATCTGGTTGAGAAACTGAGTGCACCATTTGAAAAAAACGTGGGATTGATGCTGACAGTGGCTTCAACAAAAGGCCGCCACCACCCTGTGTTTTGCATGATGCGCACTGAACTGTTGCCCAACATGGAGGAATTTTTGCGCAAGGGTGGTCGAAAAATTGATGCCTGGTACGCCAACATTCCACATGAAGCGGTTGAATTTGACGATGAGTCAGCCTTTCACAACGTCAACACCCTCGAAGAACTCAAAGAACTTGAACAAAAATCCTGAGTAGCAAGGCAAAGTATGGAAACTGATTTTCAAACTGTTGAAGAAGCGCGAATCAAAATACTGTCGCTTCTCAAGCCGATTACAGGCACCCGAACCGTGGCCATTCGCGACGCACTGGACCAGGTGTTGGCTGCCGATTTGTTGTCCCCCATTAATGTGCCCGCGCATGACAATTCTGCGATGGATGGCTACGCCTTCAACAGCAACTGCATACAAAACGCCGACATCACCCAACTGAAAATGATTGGTACCGCCTACGCGGGCAAGGCATTCAACGGCAGTTGTGCCCATGGTGAATGTGTGCGCATTATGACTGGTGCAGTGATGCCCCAAAACTGCGACACCGTGCTGGTGCAGGAAAATGCCACTGTCAGTGGTGACCACATCAGCTTTCCACCAGGTGCAGTCAAAGCGGGCGACAACCGCAGGCTTGCCGGTGAAGACCTAACGATTGGCAAACCCGCCCTGCCCGCAGGCAAAGTGCTTCGGCCTGCCGACCTAGGTTTGCTGGCCTCGCTGGGCATTGCCGAAATTTCAGTGCGTAGAAAATTGCGGGTTGCTTTTTTCTCCACTGGCGACGAATTGCGATCCCTTGGCCAGCCACTGGATGAAGGCTGCGTGTATGACAGCAACCGCTACACACTGTATGGCATGCTGACCCGACTGCGATTCATTGAATTGCTGGATATGGGTGTGGTACACGACTCCCCGGAAGCCCTTGAACAAGCCATGTTGCAGGCCATGGAACAAGCCGATGTGATCGTGACTTCGGGCGGTGTTTCTGTGGGTGAAGCGGACTACACCAAGCATGTCATGGGAAAACTGGGCAGCGTGAATTTCTGGAAAATCGCCATGCGCCCAGGTCGCCCAATGGCTTTTGGCGAGGTTCACAACAAAGCCAATGGCGACTCCGCCTATTTGTTCGGCTTGCCGGGCAACCCGGTCGCAGTCATGGTGACCTTTTATGCATTCGTGCGCGACGCATTGTTCAAACTTGCCAATGCCAACCCCTTGCCAGTTCCCATGCTGAACGCGAAGCTGGTCCAAAACGTTCGCAAGCGCCCAGGACGGACTGAGTATCAGCGCGCTCGTCTGGTCATGGAAGATGGTGTTCTGGTTGCCCACCTAACGGGTTCACAAGGATCAGGAATTTTGCGCAGTATGTCAGAGTCAGATGGTTTGCTGGTACTTGATCACGAACAAGGTGACTTGAAAGCAGGCGATACTGTATTGGCCCTGCCCTTTGAAGGTTTGATTTAGGATACCCCTCGCTCCCCACCCGGGGGAGTGAACCAAGTGAGTGATTTTCAGGGCCAAATTCAAGCGCTACCATGGGCGCACTTGAATTTCGGCCCCTGACATGCTCCAAGACCCCCGCCCAATCAAACCATTGCAACACGCCTTGTGCAGCGTGCTGGAAAACATGGGGCTGGAGTTTTTACCCAGCCAATGGGCATTGCAAGCCAATTTGGCTGAGACAGGAAGCGACCCCGAACTGAATCAATTGTTGGCTTATCTATCAGCCTGCAATATTTCTCGGCAGCTGTTTCAAAATGTGTCCACCAGTGAAATAAAACACCTTGGTCCACACACGCTGGCCATGTTGCACAACGGCCAGTGTGGCTTGCTTGAAGAACTGATTGCATCGAATTCCCCACCAGCGTCCTTGAAATGGGCCCTGCAAATTGAAGCCCCCCAAACCACTGAAGACACCCGAAGCGAACCAGCGCCGGCAAGCCTGTTTGAGTTTTGGCAACAGCTTCGTGATAGCCAATGGTTGCGAGAAGCACTCGATTTTGAGAATGGAAGCTTCAAGCCGGTGATCTATGCCTCTCTGTTGATCAACTTGCTGGCCCTGGCAGGCCCGCTGTTCTCGCTACAGGTGTATGACCGCATCATTCCTAACCAGGCCTATGCATCAATGATTGCATTGCTGTTCGGTGTATTTCTTTGCCTGGGTTTTGAGCATGCTTTAAAGCATGCGCGCCATCGCTTGATGGAAATTGCGGCAACCTCCATCGACACCCGCTGCACCATGCACCTGTCAAAATCACTCTTGAATGTGCCCATCCACAAAACCGAACCAACCCTGCTTTTGCAGCACCTTCGTTCGTTCGAGCAACTGCGTGAATTGGTTACAGGCGTGTTTCTGCTTGCGCTGATTGACCTGCCGTTTCTGCTGCTTTTTCTGGCGGTAATTGCCCTGATTCATCCCCTTTTCCTGTTGATCTCGGGCGGAGTAATTGGACTCACCTTGCTGTTCATCGCCACATCTCACCGAACAATTTCCCGGCTCGGGCAAACACAAATGCGGCAAAGCCGCGAAACCCAAAGCCAATGGCTAGACTCGCTGGCCTGTCTGGACAACATTCAGGCACACGGCGTTCAACAAGCACACAGCAAACTGTTGAACAAACTTCAGCTTAAATCGCGGCTAAGCGGCAATGCAGTTCGCGATCAAATGTTTTTAATCAATCAACGAATACACCTGTTGCAACAAGGCAGTTGGGTACTGACCATCGCGCTGGGTGTTTATTTCATTGTTGAAAAACAACTCACCGTGGGTGGCTTGATCGCAGTCTCCATGCTCACCATGCGCTGCTTTGCACCTATCCAGAAATTACAGGCCCACCTGGTACAAACCCATTCGGCCCAGGCCAGCTTCGAAGAACTGGACCGGTTTTTGGGGCAACAAACCCAAACCACTGAGCAACGCGCTGCTCTTGAACGCATCGACACCATGGCCCTTGAATTTGTAAGCGTTTTGAAACCTGGCCGTAACAGCGAAACTGCTCAACCTTTTGACTTCATACTGCGCGCCGTGAACCTGCAACTGCACGCGGGAAACCGGCTTGGAATCATCGGTACAACTGGCTCTGGAAAAACCTCCCTGCTCAAACTGCTGGCCCAACAACTGAAATGCGATCACGGCCAACTGGCGGTCAACAAGCTTTCGATTGCACATTTTCACAGCAGTGAATTTCAATCCAAAGTGGGTTATGCAAGCCAACCCCCGGTGCTGATCAAGGGCAGTTTGCTCGACAACATTCGCTTCATGCGCCCGCACATCAGTACTGAGAACTGCTGGAAAATTCTGCAGCAACTTGGGCTCAAAGAATGGGTAGATCAACACCCGGACGGCATTCACATGGCAATTGACAGCCAGGGCAACAACTTGTCTTCAGGGCAAAAGCAGGCTGTATCGCTGTGCAGAGCGCTGGCGGGCCAACCCCAATTGGTGCTTCTGGACGAACCCACCGTGTGTCTTGATCAACACATGGAGAGCCAGCTGATGCGACATTTGCAGCAGCTGCCAGAACACAGCATTTTGGTATTCACCACACACAAGCTTGGGCTATTGGCTTGTGCCAGCAGCCTTGCACTGATGCACAAGGGACAAATTCACGCGCAGGGCAACAAGCCTGAAGTACTGCACGCAGCCAATGCACTTGCCACACAACACAAACAAAAAAATGCAGGTTGAACCATGAAAATTCAACATCACGCACAGCGAATTGTCGACTGGCTTGCCGGGCGGAATGAAGAACATCACATGCCGGCAACTGCAGGGCTGGACCAGTCAAGGCTGTGGCATGAACAACAAGTGCTCACCAAACGCCTGGTACATGGCTGCGCCCTTACCTTGCTGGCCCTGCTGGCGTGGTCTGCAATTGCAACAGTGCCCCAGGCTGCACATGGCGAGGCACGTGTGGTTCCCTCGCAGCGATTGCAGGTCATTCAAGCCGTAGACGGCGGCGTGATCAACCAGGTGTTTGTCCGCGAAGGTCAGCTGGTGAAGGCTGGTGACAAACTGGTTCAAATTGACATCACGCGTTTTTCATCAAGCCTCAAGGAAAAGGAAGCGATCGACGCCTCGTTTCAATTTCGAGAAGCCCGGTTAATGGCACAACTTAACAACACAACGCTAAACCTGCCTGCCCCATTAATTCAGCAGTACCCCGATTTGTACCTGCAAGAATCCAAGTTGCTACAAACCAAACTGCAAGAATGGGCCGCACAAACGCAAATTTATGAACAGCAGCTTGACCAACGGCAACGCGAACTCGACGAAGCACAAAGCAACGCCACCGCAGCCAAACGGAATCTGGAAATCTCGGAACAAGAATTGAGCAGCATGCGGCCACTGCTAAAAAGCGGCGCTGTATCCCCGGTTGAAGTACTGCGACTTGAACGCGATGTAGCCAAAGCCAAAGGCGACTATGAAGGTGCCAATGCACAAACCAACCGACTGTACTCTGCCATTCGCGAGGCCCGCCAGAAAATTGAAGAAATTCGATTAAAGCAAATCAACGAAGCACGCACCGAGCTCTCGGAAGTCAAGGCACGCCTGGCCAGCCTTGAGCAAAACCAGATCGAACTGAACGACAGGGTGAACCAGGCCACCTTAAAAACCCCTGTGGACGGCCTTGTACAACGTATTTTGTACAACACCCGGGGTGCCGTTGTGCCTGCGGGAAAAGAGGTGATCGAAATTGTGCCAATTGATGAACAGCTGGTTTTCGAGACACGAATCAACCCAAAAGACATCGCATTTATTCGACCAGAACAAAGCGCCAACATTCGAGTCACAGCCTATGACTATTCCATTTACGGTGCACTTGAAGGCACCGTAGAAAGTATTTCTGCGGACAGTTTGCTCGACGAATTCGGCCGACCTTACTTCAGTGTGAAAGTGACAGTGCCGCGCCTGAAAGTGCATGAAAAAATTCGTCTGATGCCTGGCATGGTCGCCAATGTCAGCATTGAAACTGAAGATCGAACTGTATTGTCCTACCTCACCAAACCTGTCATACGCGGCTCAATTCAGGCATTTACTGAACAGTAAATCAACACCAGTCATCCCAATAACTCCATAGAGTTAACTCTCACTCATCCTGACCCAATCACCTGTTTGGCACGCAGTTGATTTGGAACCAAACTCGCGACTCGATCACTTATCAATGACATCGAACCCGAGGACCCCCATGAGCGAGAAGCCCGTTGTGAATGCCCAAGAATGCGACCCAAGTACCCTTGGCCTGGCCAGGAAACCGCGCCCAGCCTTAAAGCGCAAACCGCAAACCGAGGTGGTCGTTCAACTGGGACCCTTTACCGACGGGCAAATTACTGCACCTGAAATGGTTCGTCCCCTTGAAGGACCCACGGAATGGCTGATCAAGCCAAAAACCGGTGAGATTGTTCCCTTTGACGCAGGCACACCACCCGAGAAAGATGTCATACGCAAATACATCACCGTGGGTGCCCAAGACAACGATGTTCCCGAAGACCTTCCAAAACTGAGCGAAGGCTATGTTGTGGAGCGGATTAACCAGGACCCGCTGCCCAGCATGGATGGTGAAGTTGGCGAAAATGGTGTCAACACAGTTCGCGTGGTTGAAAAAGAAGGCCCGGCCAGCGTGGAATGCAAAGACACGCCGCCACCCACGCCCGTCGATGAAAATGAAGAGCCCCCACCCGTAGACCCACCTGTGGATGAGGAAGAGGACTGCGAATGCCCTACGCCACCCACCTGCCCCCCAGTGGACGAACAGGAGGACTGTGAGCCAGAACCAGACTGCAAGCCTGAGCCTGAATGCAAACCAGAACCTGAATGTACACCCGAGCCTGAGTGCAAAACAGATCCTGATTGCCCAGAGGTTGACGCGGTTAATGACTGCGCCAGCACGAAGGTGGATTGCCCGGTGATTGTCGACGTTCTGAAAAATGACCTCGGCTGCGGTGATTTGAAAATCACCGAGGCCAGCGCCGAAAACGGCACGGTTGAAATCAGGGATGGCAAATTACACTACACACCCAACGAGGGTTTTTGCGGAGAAGATGTAATCAGCTACACCCTAGGCGATGAAAGCTGCCTGACCGACACCGCCCATGTGTACATGAACGTTGAACCTGACGATACGCCGGTGAACGACAACGACTGCCCAACCGGCTACTCCGACTGTACCGAATACACCGATGGCAACGACTACGCGGGCAATCCCAAGATGAACGACCATGAATACTCGTCTGAACAATACACAGTCGATGCGGTAGTTGAAGCGGTTCAGGAAAAGGTACAAACCTATCTGGATCAAGCCCGGGAACAAGCCAACGAATACATTCAAAGCAAAACTGGCTGGGCTTCTGGGCTCAGTTCCAGTGGTTTCGATTCTTCAGCCAGCGCACCTGCTGAAGAAGCTGCCGCAGTTTGCTGATGCAATTTAACGAACGAGCCAACATGAACACAAGCCACACACCCAACCCCACGCTGAAAACCTTGCCTGCGGCCATGGTTCTCGCCTTGCTCACCCTGAGTGCCCCTGCCGCCTGGGCACAGGAAAGCCAGGCTGTAACCGAGGTGCAAGCCCAATCAGCGACGCAAGCAACAGAAAACAATGCGCCAAATCCTTTGCAACAAAGTGTAATTAAAGGCCTGCAAAACAGTCCGACACTGGATGCCGATGTGCATGCACTCGAGGCGCAAATGGAAGAAGCCAACGTGGTGTTCGGCACGTTGCTACCCACTGTCGATGCACGGGGCTCTGCTGGTCGCGAACGTACCCGGATCGAAGACGCAGACACACGCACCTACAACGCGAATTCCTACGGCATTGAAGCACGCCAAAACCTGTACAACGGTTTTGCCTCCCAGGCTCGCTACCTCGCGGCCTACTCTGGAGCCATGCAAAGCTATTACCGATACCTGAACAAAGCCAATCAGGTTGCCTTTGAGGCCTCTAGCGCCCATGTTGATGTATCCCGCTTTCAGGCACTGACTCGCCTGTCAGAGGACAACTTGAAATATCACCAAGACCTGATGAACCGCATTGAAGAAAAGGTCAAAAGTGGCGTGACCCGTCAATCTGATCTGGAACAGGCACGCAGCCGATACACCCTGGCCTTGGGTAACCTGGCCACCGAGAAGGCGAACACTTTCTCTGCGATGGCCAACTACCAAAGAATTACCGACACGGTTTGGCCTGTCAACCAAGCCGGGGAGTATGTTGTAAACGCAAACTTTGAAGTTGAAAACAGGGAACGTCTGGTGTTCGCCCTGAACAACCACCCACTGCTCAAGGCATCCAACGCATCCATTGCCACGGCCAAACAGGAAGTAACTGCGGCCAGCGAGGGTTTTCATCCCCGCCTTGATTTGCGTGCAAAAACCGATGTGTACAGCAACTACCTTTCCACATTCGACGAACGTCAAATTTCATCAATCGACTTGCTGGCCACGATTAACCTGTACCGCGGTGGCGCCGACAATGCCTCCCGAAATGCCGCGATCAAACGTCGACTTCGCAGCCTGGATGACAAACTGGTCATTTGCAGAGCCATTCGACAATCCACCCAAACCTCGCTTTTCGATGTGGTCAGTTCGCAAAAAAAACTGAATTACTTTCGCGAACAGGCAGCTGCAATTACCAAAGCACGAGCTGCCTATGAACAACAATTTGCGGTGGGCCGACGCAGCCTGCTCGATTTGCTGAGTGCTGAAAATGAGTACTATCAGGCCCAGCGTGCCCTGATCAATATTGAAGCTGATTTGAGTATTTCAAAACTGAAATTGCTGGCTGCCACTGGCCAGCTCACCACACTGTTTGCGGTGGATGCACTGGTCAATGCCGATGAGCCCACCAAGCGCAACGTACTGTTCTACACAGAACAAACCCAAAGTGGTGCTGAAGCTGAAGGTTGTCCAGCCAGCTTGATTAATCTGGAAGACTTCGATTTGCCCAACATCGGATTCGATGAGGCCTTGAAGTCAGTGGATGCCACAAACAGCTTGCCTCCAATTCAGTTGGCTCAGCTGGACAATGGTGGCGTGGCCAACCCACAGGTGGCTGCATTTGGCGACCCTGCGGAAGTCTCCAAAAGCCTGATCGACAAAACCAAGGCATGGGCCAAGGCTTGGGAAAGCAAAGACTTGAACAGTTACATCGCCTTTTACGCGCCAAACTTCAAGCCCGAAGAAGGCAGCTACGAAGCATGGGTCAGCAACCGACGTGATCGAATTTCAAAAGCACAGGGAATCGACATCGAAATTTCTGACTTGCAAGTGATACCCAGTTTTGACAAACCCGATGAGTACGAAATCAGCTTTGTTCAAGATTACCGTGCAAAGTTTTATCAAGAACGCTCGAAAAAGGTACTGACCTGGAAAGAAAACAAAGGCATTTGGCAAATTATCCGGGAACAAAACATGCCTGTGACCACAGCACAAACCCAAGGCAGGAAAAACCTGAATCTTGCTGAAGCCAAGGTCGATTAATTTTGCAATTACTGCCCAATCAGGCTGCGGGCCAACACCCGCAGTCGCTCGTACACCACGCACTTGCTCAGGCTCAAGCTGCCTGATTCCGAATAAACCCCAGCCGTTCCTGCAGGAAGCACACCTTCCTCAAAATCGTTTAGCGCGTTGAACTCACCACCCCGCTCTACACCACCTGCTGCCACGCGGCTTGCACGCACAACACTGACACCATTTAACAGCAAGCGACGCAACACCGGCACACAGGCCTCTGGAATGTTGCCATGCCCCGGTGCAGCCACCACCACCGAGGCAGGTTTGCGATTCAGCAAATCATTCAATTGAAGCAAAGGCCCATTGCCCGGTGTGCAAAACACCACGGGCACCTCCATGGCTTCAAACAAAGGGTGCGCTTGCGTGCCTGCATCAAACAAATTGGAAAATTGACCCAGCATTCCTACATCGGTGGGTGGGTTCAACGCGGTAAAGTTATTAAACCAGTTCGCATTCGGCAGCACTGAATACGGACCATCAAATGCATCCAAGCCTGCAGTGCTTTGTTTCTCAACATGTTGTGCAGGCGTAAACAAACCTTGCATGTACAAACCAAATGGCACAGCGCAGCCAAGTGGGCTACCCGGCAAACACTGCACTGCAAAATCGAGCGTGCCGCTTAAATTGGCAGGCCCATCGGCATCCTCGGCATCCGAAGGCAACATGGCCCCTGTAAATACCAACGGCTTGGTCAAGAGAGAGGCCGGGAGTGTCAAATAAAGGAAGTACAACATGTCTTCCATGGTGTCGGTGCCGTGCGTCACCACAATTGCGTCGATGCCAGGGGACTGAAGCAAACGGATCAACGCAGCACGCAGTTGCAACATATGAGCCAATTCAAGATTTTGACTGCCAATGCTGTACGGCTGCTCAAAATGCCACTGCGCACGGCGAAGCAAACCGGGTATTCCCATTACAAGGCTTTCACCGCTACGCTGGGCCGATTCATAAGCCCAGGTTTCGGAACCCTCGATCAGCATACCGGCGATGGTGCCACCCGTGGCCACCAAAGCCACGCGCGGCAGGGTATCAAGCGTTTGCGGGCGCATCGTCATCATCCAGCAGGTCGACCTTGCCGTCATTTAATCCAAGCAACTCGATCGCATCTTTTTCAGGCAATTCATCAACACCTTTCAGTTTTTTCTGCATAACACGTGAACGTGTTTCAGCCTGCTCGATATTCTTGGCGGCGCGCTCAAGCGTGTCACGTGTTTTGGCAAGTATGTCGCCAAACTTGCCGAATTCGGTTTTAACAGCGCTGAGCACAGTCCACACCTCGCTTGAACGTTTTTCAAGCGCCAGTGTTTTAAAGCCCAACTGCAAGGCGTTTAATAATGTGGTTAAGGTGATTGGGCCAGCAACTGTAACCCTGTGAAGGCGTTGCAGGTCATCGACCAAACCAGGGCGCTTCACCACCTCGGCATACAGGCCCTCGGTGGGCAAAAACAAAATACCGAAATCGGTGGTGTATGGGGGGGCCAGGTATTTCTCGGCAATGGTTTTTGCTTCAGCGCGTATGGCCATTTCGAGCGCTTTGGAAGCGACTGCAACGCCATCAGCGTCCGCGCGGTCAAAGCACTCCTGAAGGCGCTCGTATTGTTCTTTAGGGAATTTTGAATCAATGGGCAACCACACCGGTTGATCGTCTTCTTTACCGGGCAAGCGTACTGCAAATTCAACAATGTTGTGGCTGCCAGGCACTGGCTTGATGTTGCGACCAAATTGCGAGGGGGTCAGCATTTGCTCAAGCAGGGCTTGCAGCTGCACTTCGCCCCAGGTACCACGGCTTTTTACATTGGTAAGCACACGCTTCAAATCGCCCACACCGGTGGCCAGTGTTTGCATTTCGCCCAAGCCTTTGTACACCTGCTCAAGGCGTTCGCTCACTTGCTTGAAGGACTCGCCCAAGCGGGTTTCAAGTGTGGCGTGCAGTTTCTCGTCCACTGTTTTTCGCATCAATTCCAGCTTGCTGGCGTTGTCGTCTTGAATGTCTTTCAATTTCTGCTCAACCGACAAGCGAATTTGCGTGAGCTGGTCTTGAATCAGGGTGTTGGTGCGGTGCAGTGTTTCAGAAAACTGGTTCAGCTTTTCAGACTGAATTTGATTGCCCTGCGTGAACTGCCCGACGATAACCTGCTGCAAACCATGCGCAGCCTGCTGGCTTTCCGTGCGTGCCTGTGCAAAAGTTTGCGTCAACAATTCAGATTGCTTGCTTTGGCGCGCTTCGATGTCTTGGTTAAGCAGGCGAAGTTGCTTGCCCAATTCTTCAGATACAAAACGCTGCTGTGCCTGCGCGTCGAGCAGCGCATCGAGATTGGCAAGAACCTGCTGCTGAAACTGAGCCAGTTCAGTCGAGTTGTCGAGCGTCATTCTTCGGTACACCAGCACCAAGCCGAACAACACCAGTAACAGCAAGCCCACCCCGGCCCAAATCAGTTGTCCGTCCATCAACTTATTCGCCCTTGATCGAAACAGTGTTCAAGCCCTTGGCGCTGCCTTCGGGATCGGGTTTGTTGCGCATCCAGTCTGCGGTGCGGAAGAATGAAAGCATTAGCCCTTCAATCACTTTCTCGGGCAGTTGCATGGCGCGCAGCGCGTTCACCATGCACAACAGCCACTGGTCGCGGTCTTCACTGGAAATTGGAAATGGCATGTGGCGCATGCGCAAGCGTGGGTGACCAAACTGCGGTGAATACAGGTCGGGGCCGCCCAGCCAGCCCGACAAAAACAGGTAAAACTTTTCGCGTGAATGGTCCAGGTGAACAGGGTGCAGTTTGCGAATACGCTCGAAACTCGGATTTTGATCCATTTCGTCGTAGAACAGATCAACCAGCTTGCGCACGCCAGCTTGCTGCTCTTCTGGCGTACTGCCGAAGTAGACAATCGGCGTCTTGGGTTGCGCGTCGCCGCCGGTGGTGTTACTGGTTGAATCGTTGTTGCTCATGGAGGTGCCGGTATGAATATGGGTACATATCCCACATTGTAATCGTGCACTGCCATGTAAATTCGACTGTAATTCGATTAGTCGCTGGCTTGCTAGGCAGCAGCTTGCCTTAAGGTTTGCATCACGGGGGCGCGGCAAACCTTGTTGACCGACCAGGCACCAAACAACACCGACACCACTGCACCCGCAACCACACCAGCCACAATGTGCATGGGCGACAAAAAGTACTCAAACTCGAACACAAAATGCGCCACGCCCCAACCCAGGCCTTGGGCAGCAATGGCTGCCACCAAACCTGCCAGCGCACCCAGCACGGAAAGCTCAAGCCAAGCGGCGCGTTGCAGCTGAGCAGTGGATGCCCCCATGGCCCGATAAATTGCAGCCTCACGGGTACGTACACGTGCACCCGTCATTACGCAGGCCACCACCACCAAACCACCCGCAGCCACAGTGAACAAAAATACAAACTGAACAGCCTGGCCCACCTGCCCTAAAATTTTACGAAGTTGGGTAATCACCAGTTCAGTGTCCAGCACAGTGAGATTGGGGTAATCGCGCACCAGCTCACGCGACACGGGAATGGCCTTGTCATCTTGCAAGCTGACCGATGTAATCCAGGTTTGCGGAAAACTTTGCAGCACCTCGGTTGGAAACACCATGAAGAAATTCACCTCCATGGAGTCCCAGCGCAATTCGCGGATGCTGGTAATTTCAGCCGTTAAGGGCGTACCTGCGATGTCAAAGGTGAGCTTGTCGCCCAGGCCTATGCCCAAACGTTCAGCCACACCGTCTTCCACGGACACTTCTGCTTTGGCGGGTGTTTCATCAAACCAGCTTCCCACAGCGACGGTGTTGTGCGTGGGCAAGGTGTCCGCAAAACTCAAATTCAGTTCACGTTCCACTGTGTTGCGGGCACGTTCATCGGTAAAGGTATCCGCCGTGATGGTTTCACCGTTGATGGCGCTTAAGCGCCCGCGCACCATGGGGTACAAATTGACCGGACTTTGGCTTGCGGTGTTCAATGTTTGTTGAACACCTTCAACCTGATCGGGTTGAATGTTGAACACAAAGCGATTGGGGGCGTCTTCCGGTACGGCTTCTTGCCAACGGTCGATCAAATCGCCCTGCACCACAGCCAGCATTAACAGTGCAGCCAGCCCCAGGGCAAGGCTTACTCCCTGCAACACCAGGGTGCTTGCACGTTTGGACATGCTTTGAAAAACCGCGATGTTGGTGCCTGCACTTTTTTTGCCTTTGCCCAAATAGGCGAGAGCCTTGAGTAGCCCCCAGAACAACAACGCAAACACCAGCGAGGTGCCTACAAAACCAGCAAACAACAACAGGGCCAACACCACATTGTTAACGATCAACAGGCACACCGCGATGGCAGTAAACACACCAAACAGCACTGACAACACCAGTTGCCCCCGGCTACTTTTCAATGTTTGGTGCCGAATTACAGCGACCGCAGGCGCGCGCAAGGCGTACCAGGTGGGCACTGCCGCAAAACCCAGCAATAACAACGCTGACAGCAGCATGCCCATGGGCAGGTAATGCAAACCGGCCAGTGGTAAATCGACGCCCACCAGCTCAGCCAACAGGGCCAGCAAGCCCCAATGCGCCGCCCACCCCAGGGCCACACCCAGCACACCAGCGCCCAGCGTTAACATGCCCATGCCAATAGCCCACATGCGCAGCAAACGTTTGGGGGTGTAGCCCAGGCTTTTCAATACTGCCAATTCGCTGGCCTGTTCTTTGGCAAACAAGTGCGCCACCAGCGCAATGCCCACACAGGCCACCATGGTGCCGATCAAAGCAGCCATGGCCAAAAAGTCGTTGGCACGTTCCAAAGTATTGCTTACCTCGGGGCGCCCATTTTCCAGCGTTTCAATTTCTTCCACTGGCGAGAGCACGGGCGTGAGTTCACTGATCAATTGATCCACCACGGGCTGTGCGCCCGTGAAATAAATGCGCCAGGTTGCACGAGACCCCAAGCCCAACAACCTGGATTCTTCCAGGTCGGCTGTGTTCATCATCACGCGGGGGGCGAAGTTCACAAAGCCACCGCCACGGTCGGGCTCGACCAAAATAACCCGGGTCACAGGGCGAGTAATTTCGCCCACTTGAATTGAATCACCCAACTGAATATCGAGCGAACCCAGCACGCCTTGGTCTACCCACAATTCGCCCTGAGGCGGGCCGCTGGCCACTTTCTCATCCTGGCCCTGTGCATTGCGCACTGTCATCTGCCCACGAAGAGGATAGGTGTTGTTCACCGCCTTCAATGAAACCAGCAAATCAACGCGCTCGGAAGGCACGACGCTGGGAAATACAACGCTTTCTGCTTTCTTGAGATTTGCGTATTCCGGCTTGTCAAGAATTGAAAGCCAGGGCGCATTGTCGGTGTTCCGTTTGGATTCAATGACCAGATCACCGCCCAGCATCTGGCTGGCATCGCGCACCAAGGCCGCCTCGATTCGCGCTGAGAACACACCCACAGACGAAATGGCAGCCACGGCCAACACCAAAGCCACGAACAAAATGCGGAACGATGCACGGCGAGACTGCCGCGCCCAATATTGAAAAGACTGCATGAAGGAAGCGCTTGCTGGATAAAACACCAGTTTAGGACAAAGCGTGGGGACACAGGTTCCCCTGTTTATTGCGGCGCAGTAATTTCTTCACCAATAAAACACGCAAAAAATTGACCGATCGTGCTATTTTGAACGCAGACTCCAACAACAAAGATTACTTTTCAGTAACATAAGTAAATACATTACAAAAAACTACCGATTATTAAGGAGACGGTAACGTGTCTGACGCATTCCCCCATTTGAATTCTCCGCTTGATCTCGGCTTCACTACCCTGCGCAACCGCATCATGATGGGTTCGATGCACACCGGCCTTGAGGACAAGTACAAGGAATTTGACAAATTCGCCGCCTATTTTGAGGCGCGTGCAAAAGGTGGCACAGCCCTGATTGTTACGGGTGGCTTTTCACCCAACCTGGAAGGCTGGCTATACCCGTTTGCATCCAAGTTGAGCAGCAGTGGTGCCATCAAACACCACAAGAAAGTAACCGAAGCCGTGCACAAGCACGACGGCAAAATTGTGATGCAATTGCTGCATGCAGGCCGTTATGCCTACCACCCCTTGAGCGTGTCGGCCTCCAATGTGAAGTCATCGATCAACCCGTTCAAGCCACGTGAAATTGGCGACTTCGGTATTCGCCGAACCATTGCAGCCTTTGCACGCTCGGCCAAAATTGCCCAAGAAGCGGGCTATGACGGCGTGGAAGTCATGGGCTCGGAAGGCTACTTCCTCAACCAGTTCATTTGCAAGCGAACCAATCACCGAACAGACCGTTGGGGTGGTTCAGTAGAAAACCGTGCCCGTTTGTCGGTTGAAATTGTTCGCCGCATTCGCGAAACCGTGGGCGAAAAGTTCATCATCATTTACCGCCATTCACTGCTGGACTTGGTTGAAGGCGGCAACACCTGGGATGAAGTGAGCTACATAGCCCGCGAAATTGAAAAAGCTGGGGCCACCATGATCAACACCGGCATTGGCTGGCACGAAGCCCGTGTGCCCACGATTGTCACTTCCGTGCCCCGCGCGGCTTTCGCTGAACTGACTGCCCGCCTGCGCAAAGAGCTCAAGATTCCGGTGATTGCGTCCAACCGGATCAATAAACCTGAGGTGGCCGAGCAATTGTTGGCCGAGGGTTCATGCGACATGGTATCGATGGCCCGGCCACTACTTGCTGACCCTGATTTTGCGATCAAGGCCAAGGAAGGCCGCGCCGACGAAATCAACGTGTGCATTGCCTGTAACCAGGCCTGCCTTGACCACACCTTCAGCCTGAAGCGGGCTTCATGCCTGGTGAACCCACGCGCTTGCCACGAAACCGAAATTGTGGACAAACCGCTGGAACGGAAGAAGAAAATTGCGGTGGTGGGTGCAGGCCCAGCGGGCCTGGCTTCGGCCACAGAACTGGCACGCCGTGGGCACAACGTGACGCTGTTTGACAAAGCCCCTGAAATTGGTGGTCAGTTCAACATGGCCAAACAGATTCCGGGCAAAGAAGAATTCCATGAAACCATCAGCTACTTCAAACGCCAGCTGGAATTGAAGAAAGTGGATGTTCGCCTGAACACCTTAGTTGATGCCGCCCTGATTTCCAAAGAGCGTTTCGATGAAGTGATACTGGCCACGGGCATCAAGCCGCGTACGCCGGGAATTGAAGGCATTAACCACCCCAAGGTGATGAGCTATATCGACGTGCTTCTGCACAAAAAAGAAGTGGGCCAGAAAGTGGCCGTGATTGGTGCCGGCGGTATTGGTTTTGATGTGTCGGAATACTTGACGCACGACTTTGCCCACCCTTCCCCCACACTCGACCTGGAAAGCTGGAAAAAGGAATGGGGCATTACCTTTGACCCCAAGAATGCAGGCGGCATAGATGGCGTGCAAGCCGAGCCACCCAAGCCCGCACGTGAGGTTTGGCTGTGCCAGCGCAAGGACGAACCCTTGGGCAAACGCTTGGGTAAAACATCAGGCTGGGTGCACAAGGCCAGCTTGAAAAGCCGCCGTGTTCACTTCATGCAAGGTGTGGAGTACTTGAAAATCGACGACCGCGGTTTGCATGTGATGAGCGCGCATGGCCCGCAAATTCTGGAAGTGGACAACATTATTATTTGTGCGGGCCAAGACCCGTTGCGTGAACTGGTTGAACCAATCGAGGCACTGGGCGTACCCGTGCATTTGGTGGGTGGTTCATCGGTGGCCGCCGAACTGGACGCCAAACGTGCAATTAACCAAGCCACTCGCCTGGCTGTAACCCTGTAAAGGCAGAAGAAAAATGAGTGAGAAATCGATGTTGCAAAAGGTGTATGCGCAAGTGGACAAACTGCCCACGCCTTTGAAAACCCGTGCCTTTACCCTGCTGTTTGGCCGTGCGGTGAAGTATTTTAAAACCAGTGGCTTGAAGTTTGAATGGATTGAACCCAACCATTCAATCGTGGTGATTAAAAATCGCCCCTACGTGCAAAACCACATTGGCACCGTGCATGCAGTGGCCATGATCATGATTGCAGAATCGGCCACCGGCGCATTGGTGGGTTTGAATGTGCCAGCCAACGCAATACCGGTGATCAAGCGCATGGAAGTGGATTACCGCAAACGCGCCGCTGGCGACATGCGTGCTGAAGCCATGCTGACACAAGAACAAATCACCATGATGCAGACCGAGGAACGTGGTGAAGTGGATGTGGCGGTAACGATTACTGATGGTGAAAGCAAAGAACCTATCTTCGTTCGCGCCATTTGGGCTTGGACCCCAAAGCGCAAGGGCTAAACTACTGCTATAACTACACGGCAAGGAGACACCCGCATGGCCCCATTTGAATTCAGAACAGTGAACCGCATTGTGTGCGAATCGGGCAGTTCGCTGCGAATGGCTGACATGTTGGCCCCCTTGCTGACCCAGCAAGGGCTGAAAACCGCAAGGGTGTTCATGCTGGTTGACCCCTTCATTGCGGGCACCGAGGCCTTTAAAACCATTTGTGAAAACCTGGCCACAGCAGGCCACGCAATTCACAGTTGCAACGATGTAGAACCCGACCCGCCCGAGGCTTTGGTGCACCGGGTCACTTCATTGGCCAAGGAATTCAAGGCCGATGTGGTGGTGGCCATTGGTGGCGGTTCCACGCTTGATGTGGCCAAACTGATTGCAGTGTTGGCGCGCGGCAAACAAGAACTGAAAACCATGTACGGTGTGGGTAATGTGACCAGCGACAGGCTGCCTTTGGTGTTGGTGCCCACCACTGCCGGCACCGGCAGCGAAGTGACCCCAATTTCAATTGTGACCACGGGTGTGGACACCAAAATGGGCGTGGTGTCGCCTGTGTTATATGGCGACCTGGCCATTCTGGATGCCGACTGGACACTCAGCCTGCCCCAACATGTAACGGCGGCCACCGGCATTGATGCCATGGTGCATGCGATAGAGGCTTACACCAGTAAACGCCTGAAAAACCCCTATGCTGATTTTTTGGCCTGTGAAGCGCTGCGCCTGTTGGCTGCCAACCTGCACACCGTGTGCCAAGAACCGGGTAACCGCGAGGCACGCCAGGCGATGATGTTGGGTTCTTGCATGGCTGGCCAGGCATTTGCCAACGCGCCTGTGGGTGCGGTGCATGCGCTGGCTTATCCAATCGGCGGTATATTTCACGTGCCACACGGCTTGAGCAATTCGCTGGTGCTGCCGCATGTGTTGCGCTTTAATTTGCCCGCTGCAGAACAGCAGTATGCCGAGCTGGCACAAGTGTTGAAGCTGGGCCACCATGGAGACAATACGGGGCAGCTGGCCCAGGCCTTTATTGACTACACAGCCACATTGTCGCCTTCCACAGGTTTGCCGGTTGGCTTGCGTGAAGTGGGTATTGGCGAGAAAGATTTGCCGGTGATGGCCAGTGCAGCCATGCTGCAAACCCGCCTGTTGAGCAATAACCCGCGCGATGTGAACGAGGCCCAGGCCTTGGCCATTTATCAAGCAGCCTACTAAGAATATTCAAACTTCGACCATGACCACTCTGGCCCAATACCCACTGCATCAACTAGTTCAAACCCGTTGGCACGACAACGACATTTACGGACACGTGAACAATGTGGTGTATTACAGCTACTTCGACAGTGTGGTAAACCGTTACCTGATTGAAGAAGGCGGGCTGGACATTCAAGACGGGGAGGTGGTGGGTTTTGTGGTGGAAAGCCAGTGCAAATACCTTAAGCCCCTGGCCTACCCTGAGCCGGTTACGGCCGGCCTTCGGGTGGGTAAACTGGGCAGCAGCTCAGTGCGCTATGAATTGGGTTTGTTCAACGCCAAAGGCGAATTGTGCGCGGAAGGCTACTTCATTCACGTGTTTGTGAACAAGACCGGTAACACCCCCACCCCAATACCCGATGGCATTCGCAGCAAACTGGCTTTGTTGGTGGTCTGACGATTGGGTGTGAGTGGTCGGCTCAGGCTTTTCTATCGTATTGCGCGCGAATATTCTTAGCCACTTCCAGCAAGCCTGCTGGAGACAAATCATGCAGTTCAATCAAAGGTGATGCATCAATATTGGGGTACTCGCGCAAAATTGAGCGGCGGTAGGCTGGGTCGTAATGATTGCGCATCAGCCGCTCAAACAGCTCGGGCATTTTGCGCTCGGCAGCCAATTGCTCCCATTCTTCAAATTCCTTGCCGCCCACCAGGCTGCGGATAAAACGCAACCGTTCCAGCAAGCCTTCTGGATCTTCTTCAAAATGTTTGTAATCCTGTCGCCAAAGCTCAACCCGTTGCTGCATGTCGGCATGCACGCGAATGGTTTTGCCCCTGCGCATGGAATCAAGCATGGCTGTGGGTATCTGAACATTTCCAATCTTTTTGCTTTCGGCTTCAACCCACACTGGGCGTGTGGGATCGCATTTCGCGAGTTCTTCCAACAGCAAGGTGTCGAAATACTTTTGCGAGGGTTGTGGAGTACCAGGCACCGCCCCAATGATTGAACCTCTGTGACGGGCGATGGCCTCCAGATCAACAACCTGGCAACCTGCTTCACGCAAGGCATACAACAGGCGGGTTTTGCCGCAACCCGTGGGGCTGCTTAAAACGTGATACTCAAATTTGGTGGGCGCAGTTTCCAGCTGCTCATTCACCCAACGTCTGTAAGCTTTCCAGCCGCCAGGCAGTTTTTGAACGTTGTAACCAATGGTTTCAAGCGCATCAACCCACAGCTTGCTGCGCTTTCCACCCCGAAAACAGTACACCAGCACCTTGCCGTCTTTGGGATATTTCGGCAAATCCTCGCTGAGGTGACGTGCAATATTGGCCAGCGAATAGCGCACACCAATGCTGTAGGCGCCCATTTTGTCGGTGCGATGAAGGGTGCCTACTTCTGCATATTCATCGTTATTGACCACAGGCATGTTGACCGCACCAGGAATGTGATCTTCCTCGAACTCGCGGGGCGAGCGTGCGTCAATTATCAGGTCATAAGAGGAAAAATCATGCATGAAAAAGGCCAACTTCAAAACAAATGTTCAGCCCGGCAGAATAACGCAAAACAGGGCTTCGGTTTTAAAACTAGGTCGGCAAGTTTCGCCCTGGCAGGGTTTTAAGCCCGTTGGCAATGGTTTTCAGTTCTTTCCAGTCTGTGGCCTTTCGCTTTTGCAGCATGGGCCACAGTTTCATGAGCAACTGGGCGGTGGCCAATACATCGGCTGCGGCCTGGTGGCGCTGTTCACATTCAATGCCGTAACGCTGCATCCACACATCCAGCGGAAGCTGGTGATTTTCCTTGTGCAGCACCGCAGCCAAATGCTCAAGATCGAGCCAATGCCGATGTGTTGTACGACCCAGCACCTTGCGCATGGCTTTGTTGATCAGGATTTCATCAAACCAACTGTGAAAAGCAATCAACGGCGAGTTGCCCACATAACGCAGGAATTCAGACAAAGCCACTTCCGCCTTCACCCCTTTTTGCTGCGCGCCAATGCCAATGCCGTGAATCAAAATATTGTTTTTGTCGATGGCTTCAAACTCGATCATGTCGACGATTTCGGGGGGCTGTTTGATAACCACTTCAAACGTGTCCGTGAGCGAAATTCGCGGGCGTCTTTGCGCATCAAACTCGATGGCAGTGGCTGCAATCGAAATAAGCCGATCTCTTTTCGGGTTCAGGCCTGATGATTCAACATCTAGCACCACCCAACGGTCAGGGTTTGGGCTGGAAAAATCAAGCGTTTGAACCAGGCGGTTCCTGATGTAGCTGGCCCAGCCTTGCGTGGGCAGCAACTGGCCTTGCAAAGTGGTGCTCAACGCATGTGCTCCATTTCGATTCGCTGCTGCAAGCGCCGCCCTACCCTGAAACATTCCTTCAATATGCGGCGGTCAATGTTGTCGAGCACGTCGTAGTTCACCACATTGGGCTGATCGGGCAAGTTGGGCACGGCCACGCCTTCATCAAGCTGTATGCGAAGGCGCATCATTTGCAAGAACTCAAAGGCGCTTACCCAGGCATCGCGGCGCTGTTCCTCTACGCTTAAACGCTTGGCCACGGCCTCGAACCGGCGGCGGGTATTGACTTCATCAATGCCAAAAACCAGCGAGAAAAAGCGCGCGGCATCGACAAAGACCGCTGTACCCTGCTTTTTCAAATCAAGCGTGCGAATGTCTTCAATTTCAGTGGTGTCTATGCTGCCATGCCAGTTCAGGGGTGGGCGAAAACGCATGATGTTTTCAGCCAGCAAGCGCAAGAAGATCGTAGACTCCTTCGCGCGGGTCACAATGTAGTCCCGAAGTGGCTGCGCCAGCTCTTTGTTGCCTGCCAGGGCGCGAAGATCAAAAAATATATTCACACGCAGCAGGTTTTCAGGCGTGGCTACATCGATCCATCGCGCAAACTTGTTCAACCACTCGCCCGCAGTCATGCAACATTCGGGGTTGCTGGCCATGATGTTGCCTTTGCACAAAGGGTAGCCGCACTGGTCCAGCGTTTGATTCACCTCTTTGCCAAAAGCCAGCCAACGTGGTCGGTCCACTTCAGGCTGATCGCTAATAAACAGCAAGCCGTTGTCCTGGTCTGTGGCAATGGTTTGCTCCGAACGGCCTTCCGAGCCGAAACTTAACCAACAGTAACTGTTGGCATCAATGCCCATCCGGTTACCCACAACCTCAAGAATGCGTTCGGTGAGCACATCGTTCAAGTGGCTGATCAATTCAGTAAGTTGCTTGGCAGCAATGCCCTGGCCCAGCAGGTTTTTGGCAAAACTGCGAATGTCATTGGCGCAGGTTCGCAACATATCGGCGTCTTGCGCTGAGCGAATGTTGCTGCTGATCTGTTTCAGCGACAAACGCTGCATGGCGAAAATATCGCGCTCGGAAACAATGCCGCTTAATTTCCCGTTGCGGGTTACCGGCACGTGGCGAATGCCAAATCTGGACATGAGCAGGGCTGCATCTTGCGCGGTACAACTTTCATCCAGGGTATGAACCGGGGTGTTCATGACCTCCGAAATCAGCGAGCTCAAGGGCTTTTGGGCCATGGCCACGCGCGACAGCACATCCTGGCGAGTCAAAATACCCTCCACCACCATAGCCTCATTCACCACGATCATGGAACCAATCCGGTGCTCATGCATCACTTCCAGCACCTGCTTCAAGGGCGTGGTGGGTGCGCAAGAAAAAGGTTCGTGACGGCATACATCGCGCAAGGGCTTTTCAAGCGTTTGCTCGGCCAGGGTTTGAGAGGAGTAAGCCACCTGAATCGCTTTTCTGGACAAATCCAGAAACTGCATGGTGCGCCGGGTTAAATAGTCGGAGAACACCGGGCTTTTACGCGCCAGGGCTTGCACGCTCTCGAAGGTAAACATCAGGCAGAAGGTGTCTTCCCGGGCGCTGTAAGTAGCTGTAACTGCGCGTTTGGCAAGAAATGCGTTGACTGGAAACATTTCCCCGGCTTCGTATTGAAACCCGGTGGAAGACAGGTCGGCCAAGCCTTTGCGGCCCACGGCAGAGCCCTTTTCAACATAATAAAGAAACTGGGGTGGGCCGTCCTCGGGCCGCACAATCACTTCGTTGGGTGCGAAATAAGTTTCAGCGCAGCCTTCAAGCAGGCAGTCCAGGTCGCGAAGCGGAATTTCACTGAACGGCGCGTGCTTGACCAACCTTTGTTTGATGTAGTCCAGCATTTGCCCGCTGGGGCTGGTACTGGTTTGGGCTGAATCAGGGGCAGCAACCCCCGAATCGGCCACAGAAGCGGCATTCGGTCGATTCACAGTCTCTCCATTTGCTGGGCTAAATGGTTTTTATAATGGTTTTCCCTATTGTAGCCTTTGCACCTTACAAAAAGCTTGTTTCTTCCAAGCCACGTCACTTGAAAATAGTGCTTGCTTTGCGCCTGTGCCAGGAATATATTCGCGCAACTCTCCCCCATGGCTGTTTTTTCCCGAGGTTAAATTGCAGTCAAACCCCACCACAATTGTTGTTGACGGCGCAGGCGTTGAAGCCCTTTGCCAAAGCTGCGGCGTGTGTTGTTCCACGTTCAGAATCAGCTTCTATTGGGGCGAAACCACGGCAGCCGAAGGCGGCGTGGTGCCGGTTGAACTGACGGAGCAAATGAACCTGTACCGCAGCTGCATGAAAGGCAGCTCGCAAACTAAGCCACGTTGCATTGCACTGTCGGGCAATATTGGCGAGTCAGTCAGCTGCACCATTTACGAAAACCGCCCCTCACCCTGCCGCGAATACGATGTATTTGACGCCCAAGGTGAATTGAACCCGCGTTGTAACCAGGCTCGCGCCAAACACGGCCTGGCACCATTGAATGTGCGCTTTGTACCGGTTGCTGGTGTGCCTGACCACATTACTTTGCCTACACCTGAAATAAAACCCGGCAGCTAATCAGCTTGCACCACTGAATGTGTCTTGATCGTGTTCGGTAAGCGCAGCACGAACAGCCTTTGCATTGTCCAAAGCCTGTGCATTGTCGCCGTGTACACACAGGGTTTGCGCCGTGACCACGCGGCTTGAGCCATCCAGGCACTGCAATGGCCCGCCCCGAACAATCAATTCAGCCTGTGCCTTGACCTGAACCGGATCATGAAGCACAGCGCCAGGCTGGCTTCGAGGTGCCAGCGCGCCGGTGCTTAGGTAAGCCCTGTCCGGGAAGGCCTCTTCGATCACCTCGATGCCAGCAGAACGCGCCCAAGCCACCAAGGGGCTATTGGCCAAAGCCAGCAGCTTCAGGTGCGGAAAAGCATGGGCCAGATTGATGAGTAGCTCGGCCTCGGCCGCTTGAAAGGCCGCATCGTTGTACAACTGCCCGTGGGGTTTGAAATGCGCAGGGCAACACCCCAACTTCGTGGCGATGTTGTCGAAAAAATCCATTTGCCGTTTCAATTCACCCAGCAACTGTGCAGTTGAGCCTTCGGGCTTTTGACGCCCGAACCCGGCTCGGTCCGGATAGCTGGGGTGGGCGCCCACCTGCACGCCATGTTCAAGCGCCAGCATACAAGCCCGGCGAATGCTGTGTTCATCGCCAGCGTGCCCGCCGCTGGCAATATTGGCCCAGTCAACAATCTTGAACAGGGTCTCGTCGTGGGCACAACCTTCGCCCAAATCTGCATTAATCCACATGGGTAGTTGCCTTGTTGTATTCAATGGCCTGCTGGTAGCGTTTGCGGTCGAGTTCATGCCTGGCCTGTAGACGCTGCGCCTGCTGTTCATTGACCAATACCCAGCTTACGCTTTCCCCACCCCCAAGTTGTGACAATTTCCAGAGATCACATGACAATACACTGCCAATACGTGGGTAACCGCCAGTAACCTGGGCTTCACACAGCAGCACAACCGGCTGCCCGCTAGGTGGCAACTGCACCAAACCCGGGTGCACAGCATGTGAACGCAAAGAAACCATATGCTTCAGTGACAAAGGCGATTCAAGGGCCTCCAGCCGATACCCCATTCGACTGCTTTGGGTGCCCAAGCTGAAGTGTTGACGGGTAAACAGGTGCTGCGAATTTTCGCTGAGTTCAAAAAATTCCGGACCAGGCAAAACATGAAGCACCAAACAGGCTGAATGTTCAGTGCGGGCCAGGGGCATGGCCAAACGAACACCATGCCGAATACTGGTGGTGAATTTCCGGGCAAAATGTAGTTCATCACCCACTTGCAAGGCCCGGCCTTGTAGCCCCCCAAAACCAGCGACAAGGCAGGTACTGCGGGAACCCATCATTTCGGGCACATCCACACCACCTTGCACACAAAGCACATTCCAGAAACCCAGGCCTGGGGGCTGGGTGCGCAACACATCACCCTCCTGCAAACCCAAAACCTGACCACACAACACTGGTTTGTTGTTTAACAAGGCATGCGCACCCCGGTTTGCAAACAAAACAAGGCATGGCTTGGCGCATACAAAATCGAATTGACCCATCAGCTCCAGGCAAGCCGCATTGGCCTGGTTGCCCAAGGCAAGGTTGGCCAGGCTGAACGAAAAAGTATCCAGCACGCCCCCAATCGGTACACCCTCATGCTGGTAGCCCCAACGCCCCAGGTCGCTGACAATGCCCTGCCCTTGAGCCCTGACCACTTTAAGCATAATCAGCCCGAATGAATTGAACCGTGTCACCGGCCTTGAAAAGGGACTGCCCCTGCTGATCGGTGCGTTCAGGATCAAAAAGCACCTGCTCAACATGCCCCAACAAATGCCAACCGCCTGGACTTTCCCAGGGGTACACCGCGCAGTAATGGGCAGCGATGGCCAATGTACCCGCCGGCACCCGTGAGCGCGGCGTTTCCCGACGCGAGAAATGAAGCGGTTTGGGTAAACCTGTGAGGTAAGCAAAGCCGGGCAGAAAGCCCAAAAATTGAACGGTATAAATGGCGCTGCAATGCAGGTCAATCACCTCAGTCGGGCTTAACCCGGTTTGCCCGGCCAGCCAGGCAAGGTCTTGCCCGGCAACGCCACCGTAGTTCACAACAATGTGGTGGTGGCAGCCTGGGGTGTTTGCAAGCAATGTGGCTTTCCCGAATGGGCCAAGTATTTGGTGGAGTTGATCAAGCAATATTTCATGTTTCCCGGCGGCAAGTATTGGACTCGCAAACAACACGGTAATTGATTGATCCGCCTGCACGCACTGACAAGCTGGCCAAGCCAGAGCTTGAATGGACTGGATTAACTCTTGACGAAACACCGCCAATTCCGTGGCGGGCATGTAATTCTCGATCGCAGAGCTATCTGTAGCCCAGTCTATCTGAATGGCACGATCGGAAACAAAGTAAGCCCTGGGCATGGATGCTCAACGTGTCAAGAAGCGAGGGGTTCAGTTTAAACACAAAAAAAGCAGCCAAGGGCTGCTTTTTTTGCGATGCGCGAATCACTTCACACGTTTAGGCGGCGGCTTGTCTGTCCTGATTTGCCTCGCCTGCCTCGATGGTTCGAAGACCCGATTCACCAATCGGAATTCGACGTGCTTTCATTTGCTCAGGAATTACCTTGCGCAACTCGACCACCAACAAGCCATTTTTCAGGTTGGCACCTTCCACTTGCACGTAGTCGGCCAGGTTGAATTTGCGCTCAAAACTGCGAAATGCAATGCCTTTGTGCAGGTACTGTTTGCCCTCTTCATCCGCTTTGCGGCCACGCACGGTTAGCACGCCACGCTCAACTTCCAGTTCAAGCTCTTTTTCCTCGAAACCCGCGACGGCCACACTGATTTGGTAACGGTTTTCTTCCAGCGCCTCGATGTTATAAGGAGGGTAACCAGTTGAAGTGTCTGCACGCATTGCGGCATCCAGAATGCTGGCCATTCGGTCAAAACCAATGGTGCTGCGGTACAAAGGGGTAAGGTCGATTGTTGCCATGATTCATTCTCCTGAGAAGCAAAAAATCAGTTATTCAAAATGTGCGGAAACTCTCTTGGAGACATTTCCCACATTCCTGATTTGTGAACCAACCCTGAAAATTTCAAGTGCTTTCTTTGCAATTTTTTCAGGTCAAAACAGATCGCCGTCTACGTAATACCAATGCCCGTTTTCCTGCACAAAACGGCTGCGCTCATGCAGGCGACTGGCGGGCCCATTGTTGGGTTTGTAACGAGCCACAAACTCTACTTCGGCTTTGTTGCCCAGTGGCCAGTGCCCTTTCACATTCAAGCCCAGCCATTTGCCTTGTGCAAGTTCCTGCTGCAAATCGAGCTGCTTGGGGCGCGTGCTGATGTGCCAGGTTGACAACACATAGTCACTTAAACCCAAGGCGTAGGCGCTGTAGCGTGAGCGCATGAGCGCTTCGGCCGTGGGTGCCAACCCAGTGTGAAGATGAAACGGTTGGCAGCAGGCTTGATAAACGCCGTTGCCGCAAGGGCAAGGCTGTATTTTATTTTTTTGGACCATGTGGAACAAAAGCAATGAAACAGGCAGATTTTTCATTTTAGACTGAAGCCAGAGACAGCCAGCCTTAGACCAACAACAATGACCACCAACAATGACAATTAAGCCTACACGAGTGCATGCGTTCAATCATGCCGATGCCTTGGGCCATCACGATGCAGTGGCCCTGGCGGGGCAACTTCAACGCGGCGAAACCAGCGCAACTGCATTGGTTCAAGCCGCGTACCAACGACTTGAATTGGTGAACCCCGAACTGCATGCCACCGCGTGCCTTCAAGAGGAAGCGGCATTGGCGCAAGCCCGTTTTTACGACGACGTAGGCAACTTCAGGGCGTTTCAGGGCATACCGGGCTTTTTGAAAGACAACCTGGATTTGCAAGGCTTACCCACTCGGCACGGTTCAGCCGCCATGCCCGACACGGCGAGAAAGCACACCAGCGCCGTGGCACAGCAGATTATCGACACAGGCGTGGTGCTGCTGGGTAAAACAAAGCTGCCCGAGTTCGGGCTTACAGCCACCACCGAGTACAGCAAAGCCGAGCCAGCACACAACCCATGGAACATTGGGCACAGCACAGGGGGTTCTTCGGGCGGTTCGGCTGCTTTGGTGGCAGCGGGTGTGGTTCCAATTGCCCATGCAAACGACGGCGGTGGCTCAATTCGCATTCCCGCTGCATGTTGCGGGCTGGTGGGTTTGAAACCCAGCCGCGGGCGTTTGGCCATGAATGAAATGGCGAAAAGCCTGCCCATCAATATTGTCAGCGACGGGATTGTGTCGCGCAGCGTGCGGGACACTGCGGCGTTTTTCGCCTTGGCTGAAGAGCATTACAAAAACCCGACACTGCCACCACTGGGCCACATCACCACCCCTGGCCGCAAGCGCCTGAAAATTGGCATGTTCACCCAGAAAATTTCTGGCGATGAAACAGATACCGCTTGTGTGGAAGCGGTGCATAAAGCTGCTGCCCTGTGCGAGGAGTTGGGCCACGAAGTGCAGGAAATCAAGGTCCCCATCAGCGCCCAGTTTGCTGACGATTTCTTGCTGTACTGGGGCATGCTGGCCGCATCCATTTCACACTTGGGCAAACTGGCAGTTGATCGGTACATGGACACCGGAAAGCTTGAACCACTCACCCACGGTTTGGCCAAACATTTCACGCGCAACCTGCTGAAATTTCCGTTCGCTTTGCGCAGGCTTTATCAGTTTGAAGCGCAATACGCCACGGCATTTGCCGACCTGGATGTGCTGCTGAGCCCCACACTGGGCCAGCCCGCACCGCCACTAGGTTACCTGGCACTTGATCTGCCTTTTGAGCAGGCACGGGAAAGGCTTGTTAACTTTGCATCATTCACAGCTGCTCAAAACGTGGCAGGGGCGCCAGCCATCAGCCTGCCTATGCACCACACGGCTGAAGGTATCCCCGTCGGGGTACATTTTGCCGCGGCCATGGGGCATGAATTCAGGCTGATTGAGCTTGCCCTTGAAATTGAGCAAGCCCAACCATTCAAGATGCTGGCATGAATTCCAGGTGCGCTTTGTAAACCAGAGAGGCCCGGTCGACCATGGGGCAGTGGCCTGTGTTTTCAAGCATTAAATCGACAATCGCGGGTTGAGCCTGTTTCAACACAGCCAGGCCGCTGGGGTGAACCAACTGGTCTGAATCGCCCCACACCACCATCAACGGCACAGTGGTTTTCTCCACCATCTCGTTCAAACTAACATTGGCATCCGGGTTCACGAATTCCATGAATACCCGGTCGAGCAGTGCCTTGTTCTTGATCGACATACGACCAAAATACTTGCGCATGAAACCAGGCATGGGCGGCGCCTTGCCATTGAAACAAAGATTGACCACCTTCTCGTATTCTTCAAAATTGGTGGGTGCAAGGATAATTTTTCCTTCGTCGGCAAACGCACGCCCGATGGCGGTGTGCTCGGCACCTTTCACGCCAGCGGGGTTTAACAAACAAGCGCTGAGAACCCGGTTTTCAAAGTTGGCGGCCAAGGCACCCGCCAAATAGCCGCCCATGGAGTTGCCCATGACATGGAAATTCTTAACGCCCACCGCATCCAGCCAACGCACCACCCGATCAGCCTGCTCCGCAATATTAAAACGGGCGTTGCTGGGGCGGTCAGATTCGCCAAAACCAATCAGGTCTGGAATCCACACGGTGTAATGGCGCATCAGACGCGGGGCCAGTGCCAGCCAGTTTTCCTTGTTGGCGCCAAAGCCGTGCACCAACACCATGTCGGGCCCCTGTCCGCCTTTGAAATACGCGGTGCGCCCGTCTACGGTATTGAGGCTGCTTTTGATCAAGCCCATTTGTTTGCATTTTGAGTCGATCAGTTTGCGGCACAGCCAGTTCATAAACGCATTGCTCATTGTTGTTTCACCTGTCTCGTTGTCTGGTTTCTTCTTACATGCTCAATGGCTGCTCGCTGATCTCGCTTACAGCAATTGGATGGCTTAGTTTTTTTCGCGGTTCATCAACAATACATTCACTGGGATCGATGTCTGTGGGAAGCGTCGAAACCTTCTGAAAAAGATTGCTTGATTTGAATAGGAGGATGTTCAAAATGAAAGCAAATGAACTACTGGAACAAATTCGCGAAGCCAATTTATCTTACCTGCTTCTGGCCAAACAACTCATCAACGAAGACAAAGCCGAGGCCATCATTCGCCTGGGTATTGATGAAAACACAGCCGACCTGCTGGACCAACTGACAACCGCACAGGTTTTGCGCATTGCAGCAAACGACGTGCCCATGTGCAGCATTCGGTTCGAGGACCCTGCCGTGTGGAAACTCCTCTGCGACCACGGAAAAGAACGCGCAATTTCAGGCATGCATGCTGCCATTTTGATGGCTGGCCGCAGCGCCCAAATTGCAGCTTAAGCGCACTTAGAAAACAACCGTGGTTCATGCACCTGCGGGTGCGCTGGAGAACAAACATGTCCAAGATTAAATCTTTGATGGCTGAGGCCGTGCAGATCAAACTTGCTTCTGACTTGATCAAGCTGGACGCCCGCTTGCAGGTTCTTGAAAGCGAAACCCAATTGTCGCGTGAACGCCTGATTCGCCTGTACAAGGAAATCAAGCAAAAATCGCCACCCAAGGGCATGTTGCCCTTCTCCACAGACTGGTTCATGACCTGGCAACCCAATATTCACTGTTCGCTGTTCATGAATTTTTACTCCACTTGCATCAAGCACACCGACCTTGAAGACGGCGAATGCCTGGTCAAGGCCTATAAGCTTTATCGCGAGCAGATCACTGCCTTGGGCCTGCCCGAAGTGTTGTCCCTAACCCGCGCATGGCGCCTGGTGAAGTTTTTTGATGCTGGCATGTTGACCACCACGGCCTGTAAAACCTGCGAAGGGAACTTTGTGGTGCACACCTATGACCTAGTAGGTAACTATGAGTGCGGTTTGTGCAACATGCCTTCACGGGCAGGAAAAACCAAACAAGACGCAGCCACCCGCTTCTTCAATGAAGAAAGCATGCTCGAAACCGCTTAAAGAATTGAATTGCAGTGCCGTTGTACCAAGCAGTAGCTTGTTTTTTGTCTCTCTCCCCTGTCCGTAGTACAAGGACACTTTAAACACCTGTCAGCGATTGCTCACAGGTGTTTTTTTTAAGCCATGAAGCGGGCAAGAATTTGACGGCTTCGGGCGTCCAGCGCAAACATGTCTTCGATGATGAACTGCATGCCATTGGCATGCGTCAGCACCAGCCGGCTACCCCCCAAGCGTCGAATGCTTTCATCCGTGGGCAACTCAAACTTGCAGGGTCCCTTGTCAGTTTCCAGGGTCCAGATGCTTGGTGTGGAGTAGGTGGATACCGAGGTAATTTGAAGCACTGTGGGCCTGAATTCGCGCACCGCCAGGTAGTTTTTCACCACGGCCTGCGAGTCGGCATCCAATTGATCAAGCCGGTCCAGCCAGGCCAATTCTTTGCTGTACTCATCCACAATCGAAATGCTTTCGTCAGGTGCAGAGAACGGAAAGGCCAATACTGGCATCACCTGATCGGCCACCAATTCATGACCTTTGTACAAGGCCAGCTTGCCCTGTGTTGATTCACGCAATCGCCAGTCAGTCATATTGGGCTTGCTCCTGCTTCAGTTTTTCCTGGGCCTGGTGCAAATGCCAGAAGTGTGATTTCGCCGCCAGCAATTCATCGTGCGGGCCTTCTTCCACCACCTTGCCACGGTCCATCACCACAATGCGGTCGGCTTTGCGCAAGGTTGAAAGCCGATGTGCAATCGCAATAGTGGTTCTTCCCTGCACCAGGTTGTCCAAGGCCTTTTGAATTTCCTTCTCGGTTTGCGAATCGACCGAGCTGGTGGCCTCGTCAAGAATGAGAATTTTAGGATCGATCAACAAGGCACGCGCAATGGAAATTCGCTGGCGCTCACCACCCGACAAGCTTTGTCCACGCTCGCCCACCAGGGAGTCATAACCGTGCTGGAGGCGTAAAATAAACTCGTGAGCATGCGCAAGCCGCGCTGCCGCGATGATTTCTTCACGGGTGGCATCGGGGCGCCCGTAGGCAATGTTTTCAGCAATGGTACCGAAGAACAAATAAGGCTCTTGCAACACCAGGCCGATGTTTCTGCGGTAGCTGGCCATTTCAATCTGACGAATGTCAATGCCATCGGCCAGCACTTCGCCATCACTTACATCATAAAAACGGCACAACAAATTCACCAACGTTGACTTGCCAGAACCACTGTGGCCCACCAAACCGACCATTTCACCCTGCTTCACCTTCAAGTTCACACCATCAAGCACTTGACGACTTCCGTACCGGAAAGACACATTGCGCAATTCAAGCTCGCCTTTGAGCTGATCAATGTGCACAGGGTTCTCGGCTTCTGGCACTGACGACTTGTAATCGAGAATATCGAAAATCCTTTTCGAGCCCGCTGCCGCTTTTTGGGTGACAGACACAATTCGGCTCATGGAATCAAGCCGCGTATAAAAGCGGCCAATGTAGGCGAGGAAAGCCGTTAACACACCCACCGTGATGTCATTGTTCATGATCATCCAAATACCGGAGGCCCAAATCACCAAGATACCCAGCTCAGTCAGCAGGCTGACCGTGGGCGCAAACAGCGACCAGGTTTTGTTGATGCGGTCATTCACCTCCAGATTGCGGGTGTTGGCCTTCAGAAAGCGATCCGACTCCCTGCGTTCTTGTGCAAAGGCTTTTACAACTCGAATACCCGGAATGGTGTCGGTCAAAATATTCGTAACCTCACCCCAAACGCGGTCAACTTTCTCAAAACCTGTGCGCAGCTTTTCGCGAACCAGGTGAATCATCCAGGCGATGATTGGCAAAGGCAGCAAAGTCAGCAAAGCCAGCTCGAAATCTATGTTCATGAGAATGATGGCAGTCATCACGATCATGATCACGTCGGTGATGAAATCGAGCGCATGCAGTGAAAGGAACAAATTGATTCGGTCAGTTTCCGCACTCACGCGCGCAATCAAATCGCCTGTGCGTTTCGCGCTGAAATAATCCAGCGACAAACTCATCAAATGATTGAATGTGGTGGTACGCAAATCCGAACCGATACGCTCGGAAACCAAAGCCAAAAGGTAGGTTCTTGCCCAGCTCAAGCCTGCGGCAACCACAGCCGATATCAACAAACCACTGAGATAAAACGTAGCCAGTTCAGTGTTCATGGGTTGGCCGTTCTGGAATGGAATCAGCACTTCGTCCATGAGCGGCATTGAAAGATAAGGCGCCACCAGCGTTGCGGCAGTTGACAGCAATGTCAGAATCAGCCCGGCGAACAAACGCCAGCGATAAGGGTGAGCAAAGCGCCACAGGCGCAACAATGCACGCGAGGAAACTGGTTCTTCGAAACCGGCCTCATCCAATTCTTCATCGGCCAGCAAGCGCGGCACCGGGTGCTGAATTTGGGCAGTGTGTGCTGTGCCCTGCTCGAATTCGCGCACGGCGGTTTCAAGCAACTCGACAAATTCCTCGAGCGCACGGTGCAAACTGAAGCTTGCATAGAAGCGAAACACCTGCCCGGAATCGACCTGAATCAGGACCGTAGAAAGACCGGAATGATCGGACATGGAAATTTTCTCAATACTTGAGAAAGGTGCTTTGAAAACAGGCACCTGTAATTCCTTGTCTACCACAATTAATTCATGGGCGTTAAAGGCTACAAGGCTGCGAGAAAACTCACGCCGAGTATTCATGTCAGCCACAAACACCGCTTGGGTTGGTGAATTTGCGGCCCAAACCTCTGAAAGGCGTTGTACTTCGTTTTCAGACGGTGAAAATCCAACGATTTTCAATGAGATTACTCCCTCAGTTCGCGAATTCGCTGATGTTACACCACTATTTCCAGCGACACGGAGTTAACATTGATCGAAAATCCAATCCTCGAAAACAAACCTGCCGACACTCAGCTTATGACGCAAAAACGCCTTGTAATACTCCGAACCATGTGGCTTGACGGCCCGAATATCTGGACCTATCGAAGTTGCATTGAAGCGTTGGTGGATATTCAAGAACTGGAACAATTTCCTTCCAACCTGTTGCCAGGATTTTACGAGCGATTAACGGCTTTGTTACCCGGTTTGGTTGACCATCGCTGTGGAATTGGTGAACCGGGAGGATTCCTCTTGCGGGTTCGCGAAGGCACCTACGCAGCCCACATGCTCGAACACATCGTGATTGAACTGCATACGCAGGCTGGCCTTGAAGTGGGGTTTGGTAAAGCCCGGATGACCAGCAAGGAAGGCGTGTACAAAATGGTGTTTCGCACCCCCGACCCGGTCGTGGGCATGGCTTGCCTGGAGGCGGGTGTGCGTTTGCTGCACGCTGCAATCGAGGGTGCGGAGTACGATCTACAGGCCGAGCTGAAAGTGATCAAGCACCACTGCGACATGCATGGCTTGGGGCCCAGCACACAACATATTCTGGATGCAGCTTACGAGCGTCGCATTCCGATTGTTCGCCTGAACGACGGCAATCTGGTTCAACTGGGCCACGGCAACAAGCAGCAGCGAATCTGGACTGCCGAAACATCCAAAACTTCAGCCATTGCCGAAGGCATTGCCGCCGACAAAGACCTGTGCAAGGAACTGTTGGCGCAATGTGGCGTACCCGTTCCTGAGGGGGAAATGGCCAAGAGCCCCGAGCACGCTTGGGAAATTGCACAGGATATTGGCGTGCCCGTTGTTGTGAAGCCAGTCGATGGCAACTGGGGGCGCGGCGTTTCACTTGAGCTGACCAAAGAAGAAGATGTAAAAACTGCATGGCCACTTGCGGACAAAGAAAGTTACACCGGCGTTATTGTTGAAAAATTCATTCGCGGAACCGAACACCGTGTTCTTGTCGTGAATTACCAAGTGGCTGCCGTATCGCGTGGTGAATTGGTTCATGTGGTGGGCGATGGAAAGTCGACCCTGCAAGAACTTTGCAATCAGCAAATCAACACCGACCCGCGCCGTGGTGAATCTGAAATTTTCCCTTTACGTCCGGTCAATGTGGAAAAAAACCCGGCTGTATTTCTTGAAGTACAACGTCAGGGATACACAGCAAGCTCTGTAATAGGCGATGGCGTGAAAGTGTTGATCGAGCGCAACAGCAACGCATCCGAAGATGTCACTGATTTGATTCACCCCGAAATTGCACGCCTTTGCTGTATGGCTGCCCGTGTGGTGGGCCTGGATGTGGCGGGCATCGACCTGGTATGCGAGCACATTGACCAATCGCCCAAGGGGCAATCGCTGGCGGTGGTTGAAGTCAATGCTGGACCCGGCTTGCTTATGCACATCAAGCCGGCGAAAGGCCAGGCCCGCAACGTGGGCAAACCGATCATCGAATCGCTGTTCCCAGGTGACGCCAACGGCCGGATTCCTACCATTTCTTACTCGGGCGGCCTTGAAATAGAAGGTTTTGGCCCTGAACTCACAGAAATTCTTGAAGACCAGGGACACAAAGTGGGCCTGGCCTGCGACCAAGGCCTGCTCATGAATGGCCGCACCATCAACAAAGCCCCTTCAGCGAACTGGCAATCGGGCCGCAACTGCCTGATCAACAAAAACCTGGACACCTTGGTGATGCAGGTTAAGGCCAGCACCATTTTGTCGGAAGGCCTGCCTTACGACCGTGCCAGCTTGGCAGTCATCACCAGTCTCGGTGCTATGGATGGGCTGGATGAATGGGATATTCTGACCAAGGAGCAACACTTCAATGTGATGCGCACGGTTGTAGACCTTGTACTGGGCAGCGGCCACGCGGTTGTAAACGCAGACGAAGTCAGCTTGCTGCCATTGAAAGACCTGTGCGATGGAAAGGTGATCTGGATCAGCAGCACCGCAGACAACCCCATTGTTGCGGAACATGTGAAAAACGGAGGCATGGCTGTGGTGTACCAAGGTGAAAGCATTCACTTCATGGGTAGCCGGGCCGAGGCAGAGCAACGCAGCCCGATTCCGCTGAAACAGCCCCCAGTGAGCCTTACAAAAACACTGGCACTTGCAGCCGCTGGTTGGGCAATGGATGTGCCACACCACCTGCTGCGCGCCGATCTTCGGCAGCGCTATTAAACCCAATGCTGATGCACTCAACAGGTTGATGAATTATGAAAATTGAACGCATTCGCGCCCTGCGCGGCCCCAATTTGTGGAGCAAAAACACCAGCATGGAAGCTTTGGTGTTTTGCGAGGAAAATGAGCGCCTTTACGACCGCTTTGCCAACATAGAAATGCGTGTTCGCAGCGCCCTGCCCGGCATCGGTTCGCTACGGGCCACCGGGTTCGAGCAAAGCAACATTGCTTTGGCGCATATATTAAGCCGCGCAGCTTTGCGTTTTCAGGTTGAGGCAGGGTCACAAGTTACCTTCGCCCATGTGGCCGACAACATCACCACCGGCTACTTCCGGGTGGTGGTGCAGTACGAAGAAGAAGATTTGGCCCGTGCGGCATTTGAAGAAGCGCACCAACTTATTCTGGCTGCGCTGGCAGGCGACGATTTCGATGCCAATTCAGCGATTGAACGCCTAAAAGAAATTTATGAAGACTGCAAACTTGGGCCAAGCACTGGTTCTATTGTGAACGCAGCCCTGCGCCGCGGCATTCCCATTCGCCGCCTTACTCAGGGCAGCCTTGTGCAACTGGGCTGGGGTTCAAAAGCGCGCCGAATTCAGGCTGCAGAAACCGATACAACCTGCGCCATTTCTGAAGAAATAGCCCAGGACAAAGACCTGACTAAAACCATTTTGTCCGCAGCCGGAATTCCCACACCCCGCGGCAAACTGGTGAAAACATTTGAAGAAGCCCTGGAAGCCTTTCGTGAACTAACAAAGGCCACCAACAAAGGTGTTGTGATCAAGCCCAGCGACGGAAATCAAGGCAAAGGCGTAACTGTCAATATTGTGGACGAAGAGCACTTGCGGGTTGCCTTTGACGCTGCAAAAAAATACGGCAGTGGCGTGCCCATCGTCGAGGAGTTCATTCCCGGCCACGATTATCGCTTCCTGGTGGTGGGCGACAAACTGGTGGCGGCCGCACGCCGCGAACCTCCTTCTGTGGTTGGGGACGGCGTGCACACCATTGCCCAGTTGGTCGAAATTGAAAACCGCAACCCCTTGCGTGGCGAGGGTCACGGCAGTGCATTGAGCAAACTTCGCCTGGATGAAATTGCCATTGCACGAATCAAGAAACAGGGCTTTACAGCTGAATCGGTGCCTGAACAAGGCGTGCGGGTAGTACTTCGCAACAACGCAAACCTGAGCACCGGCGGCAGCGCCACCGATGTGACCGACAACGTTCACCCTGCCATGGCAGAAATGGTGATTCAGGCCGCACAGCAAATTGGTATTGAGGTTTGCGGTGTCGACGTGGTGTGTGAGCGCGTAGACGAATCACTTGAATCGCAAGGTGGCGGCATTGTTGAATTGAACGCTGCACCGGGCTTGCGAATGCACTTGGAGCCATCGATTGGCAAGGGGCGCGATGTGGGCGCAGCCGTGATCGACCTGATGTTCAAGAAAGATGAAAACGGCCGCATTCCAGTGGTAGCAGTCACAGGCACCAACGGCAAAACCACCACGGTTCGCCTGATCGAGCAAATTCTTCGTTACCACAATTTGCGCGTTGGCTTTACCGGCACTGAAGGCGTGGTGGTGAATGGGCACCTGATCGACACAGGCGACTGCAGTGGGCCGAAAAGCGCACACAAGGTGCTGGTGCACCCCGAGGCCGACGCTGCCGTGCTTGAATGTGCGCGTGGTGGCATGCTGCGTGAGGGCTTGGGCTTTGACATGTGCGATGTGGGGATTGTCACCAATATTGGCGAGGGCGACCACCTGGGCCTGAACTTCATTGACAGCGTTGAAGACCTGGCCTTGCTAAAAAGCGTGCTGGTTCAAAACGTGGCACCCAATGGCCTGGCCGTGCTGAATGCAGATGACCGGCATGCCGCCAACATGGCCAAGCTGACCCCAGGACGCGTGCTGTTTTTCACCAGCAACCCAGACAACCCGATTGTGGCCGCGCACAAAGCCAAAGGTCGCCCTGTGATTATTCACGATGGCCGCGTTATCAACATCAGCTACGACGACATGGAAAAAACCATTGACCTGATGGATGTACCGCTGACCAACAATGGTTTATTTACCTTTCAGGTGCAAAACGTGATGTGTGCTGTGGCCGCCGCCTTGGGCCTGAACGTGCCATTCAACACCATTCGTGCCGCGCTCGGGAGCTTTCAGTCTACTCCCGACACGGTGCCCGGCCGCTTTAACTTCTTCAAGCACAAAGGGGGCTCTGTGATTGCCGATTACGGCCACAACCCCGATGCAGTGTCGACACTGGTCAACACGCTTAAAAACATCCCGGCCGTTCGGCGCACCGTGGTGATCAGCGCCGCAGGCGACCGTCGTGATCAAGACATCATCGAACAAGGTCGCTTGGTGGGTGGCTTTTTTGATCATATCGTGTTGTATGAAGACGCCTGCCAGCGTGGCCGCCCAGATGGTGAAACGCTGGCACTGCTTCAACAGGGCATAGCACTTGCCTCCGGCAACAAAAAACCGTCTGTTGTTGAGGTACGTGGCGAATTCAAGGCCATTCAAATGGCGCTGGACGAAACAGGCCCAGACCACTTGGTGTTGGTCTTGATCGACCAGGTCAATGAAGCATTGCAATACCTGCAGGAAAACACCACAGGCGAGCCCGCACGGGTATCTGCTTAAAGGCCAAGCCGCTTGAGCATGCGGTGAAAGTTACCGGAATCAAGCCCAAGCTGCCGTGCAGCTGCGGCTCGATTTCCATCCGTGTTATCCAGCACCTGCTGTACCAAGGCCCTGGAAAAAGCATCCACAGCATCCCGGTAAGGCATACCTTCTGTCGGGGTGACCATTCCCGCATTCGGAATTGTTGCAAGGCCTTGGGCAGTCAGGGCATGTGTGTGCCCTGCTTCACTCACAAGGTCCAAGTGCTCTAGTTCTACAGTCACCATGGGGCCTGATTCATCCCGACGCGCTTTCAATGCGGCTCGCCCCAAAGTGTGTTCCAATTCCCGCACATTGCCCGGCCAGCTGTAGCGCTTCAGGGCAGCCTCGCACCCCCGCCCCAAGCGAAGGTTTCGCAAGCCCAAACGGCTGCGGTTCTGCTCCAGAAAATAGCCAGCCAGCAACACCACATCGTCTCCGCGTTCGCGAAGTGGCGGAATGTGCAAAGGGTAGGCACACAAACGGTGATACAAATCAGCCCTGAACCGCCCTGCTTTCACTTCAACCGACAAATCGCGATTGCTGGCTGCCACAATACGCACATCTACGCGATGTTCCCTGTCACTGCCCACGCGTTGCACCTGTCCGCTTTGTAAAACCCGCAACAGCTTGGCCTGCGCCGATGCGCTCAGTTCTCCCACTTCATCCAGAAACAAAGTACCACCGTCGGCCAATTCAAACTTGCCTTGGCGATCGCGCTCTGCACCAGAAAATGCGCCTTTAACGTGGCCAAACAATTCGCTTTCAATCAATTGATCTGGCAGTGCTGCGCAATTAATCACCACCAAGGGTAAACTGGCCCGGCTGGACATGGCGTGCAAAGCTTGGGCCACCAATTCTTTGCCCACACCAGTTTCTCCGTGAATCAGAACCGCCAGTTGACTGTTGGCAACAGTCAAAATTTCATGTTTCAGTTCACGAATGGGCATGCTGTCCCCGATCATTTCACGGCGAGACAACTGAACACCTTCCAGAGCATTCAAACCATTGCCCTCACCCTGCCCCAGCGACAAAGAGTTCGAATGTCGCTCAGTTTTTTCAGTCAGTTCAGCCACATGCACAACCGCCTCGCCCAAACGTGCAAACATGGCCATGGCGCGTTCAACTTTCACATCAAAAACACCGGCCTTCAATGAGTCCAACGTAATGGCACCCCACAATTTGCCATTCACATGCAGGGCGCAACCCATACAGTCGTGCACATTCAAATCCCCGGCGTGCACGCCTTCAAGCAATCCATCATACGGGTCGGGCAAAGTGGACTTGTTCGGGAAATGCGTCACCCCCCGGTAAGTCACAATCGCATTCAAACGTGGATGCTCATTCAATTCAAAGCGGCGCCCAAGGCTGTCGGGAGTCAAACCACGAACAGCCAGCGGCCTCAAGGCCGAGCCTTCCTTTCTCAGCAAGGCACATGCGTTGCCGGGCAATGCTGCAGCCAGGGAATTGACATAGCGCATATAGCGGGTTGATGGATCAAGGTCTGCGCCCAGGTCTTCAATCACTGCCAACACAAAACTGGACATTTCCACGGTTTGATACCTTAATTGTTAATTTAACAACCATTGTTTTAATCACAATATCAAATCGCTGTTGATTAAACAATCATTTTAAGTTTTTAAAAAAAGTATATTTAATATTTATGTTTATTTTCAATTATTTATTAATACTTAGAAGGCTGGCACGCATCTTGATAGTGTTTGTCACTGAGAATCATGAGTCAGTTTACAATCGAGCAAAAAGGAAAAAAACATGTCAGTTAGCACCGAACAAAAGCAGTGGATCAAAGCAACCATTCCCGCACTTGAACAGGGTGGCGAGGCATTGACCACGCACTTCTACAAACTGATGTTCAGTAAATACCCTGTTACTGCCACCTTTTTTAATCCCGCACACCAGCAAAAGAGCACTCAACCCCGCGCCCTGGCCAATGCAGTTCTGGCCTACGCCAAACACATCGACAACCCTGCCGTGTTGATGAACGCGGTTACCCTCATCGTCAACAAGCACGTAGCCCTGGGTGTCAAGGCCGAACACTACCCGATTGTGGGCGAATGCCTGCTGCAAGCGATGAAGGAAGTATTGGGCGCCGCGGCCACACCTGAAATTATCGACGCCTGGGCGGCGGCTTATGGCCAGCTCGCCGATATTTTGATCAACGCCGAAGCAAATCTGTATGCCAAACAAGCCATGTCCACCGGAGGGTGGGAGGGGCAACGTGCTTTCACAATTGCCGAAAAAGAGCAAGAAAGCGAACTGGTCACTTCTTTTTATCTGAAACCTTTGGATGGCAAAGAGATCATGGCTTTCAAGCCGGGGCAATACATCACCCTGCACCTGAACGTGAATGGCACAACGGTCATGCGCAACTATTCCCTGTCAGACGCACCCAACGGGCAACACTATCGAATCTCGGTCAAGCGTGAAGAAGGCGGCGTGGTCTCCAACCATTTGCACAAGCACCTGGCCGTGGGCGACACAGTACAACTAAGCCCACCCTGCGGTGAGTTTGTACTCGATGACAGCAAAGACCCCTTGGTGCTAATTACTGCTGGTGTTGGGCTGACCCCCGCCATCGCCATGCTGAAAGCAGCCGCAGGCCAACGCGAGATACGATTTATTCATGCCTGCAAGAATGCAGCGCAACACTCTTTCAAGAACTTGACCGAGCAATTAAGTACCCAGCACAGCAACATTACTGCCGAGTACATTTATGAAAATCAGGATGGTTTACTCAACCCCCAAACCATTGCGAAAAACCTGCCCAACAATGCACAGGTTTACTTTTTGGGCCCAGTTGGCTTTATGGGCGCAGTGAAGAACATGCTGGGCAAGCTGGGCGTACCTGCCGAGCGTCAGCATTTTGAGTTTTTTGGGCCTGCACAAGCCATTTAAAGCCATTCAACAATCAGACTGACAAGCCTTTGGCATGGCCCGAGGCTTGTTTCTGCACAAACTCAAGCAACTCATCAATTTGAAACGATTTGTCAAAAAAGGCCTTCGCGCCCAAGCTTAAACAACGGTGTCGAATTATCAAATTTGAATAGTTGGAAAAAACCACAACGCCAATTCGTCTGTTGTTCCCATCCAGGCTGTCGTGCAGGTTTTTCAGCACACCCAAGCCAGTGCCAGACCGCAATTCCAGGTCCACAATTGCCAAATCGGTGTGATCATCCCTCATCACCGCCAAGGCATCGTTTTCAGACTCCACACTGGCAATCACCTCAACACTGGGAATTTCGCTCAACATGGCCTGTAGCATCGCCTGCAATTCAATGGAGTCTTCCACCAGCAACACACGCAAAGGCAATGAATTTGTACAATTCTGTTTCATGGGCAGACACCTGCAACGCCCCGCCAGCACGAGGGCCAGCAGGGCACTGGGTTAAAGTCGGCTCAATCTGAGCTTATGACTTGGGCTTCAATTCAATCTTGTTGGAAACGGCTTTCACGCCTTCCACCTGCTTGGCCAACACCTCGGCACGCTCAACCTCTGCTTCAGTTCTGGCCTCGCCCGACAGCACCACTACACCTTGCTTGGTTTCCACATTCACACGCAAGGCGCTCACGGTTTCGTCCTCTGCATGTTTGGCCTTCACCTTGGTGGTAATGGTGGCGTCATCCACATACTGTCCCACTGCTTTCATGGGTTCCTTCCCCTGCTCGGCTGCGTACACAGGGCTCAACGCAGACAACGCAACACCAGAGGCGATCAAGGTTTGAGTGATCAATTTTTTCATGGTTGTACTCCTTCAAGGTTATTGAACCGACTACTGACAAGAAATCGAGATCAAAGGTATGTATTGATCAAGCTTCATGCGTTCAATACTACGGAGTGTCCGAACGTTGATCTGTCCGACAAAGACGATTCGCTTGTAGGACCAGTCTGGCCTACCCACCTGATAACAACACAAGGAATATTCAAATGATTCGACTGGCCATTGTTGATGACCATGCAATTGTGCGTGCAGGATTTCGGGAAATGCTCAATGAAGAACTGGGCATGTCCATTCAGTTTGAAGCCGGCACCGCAGAAGAAGCCCAAAACCTGCTGCGTCAACACAACTGTGATGTATTGATGCTTGACCTGTCCTTGCCCGATCAAAATGGCATCGACCTGCTGCGGGCAGTCAAACAACGCCATGAAGAAACACAGGTGTTGATCATCAGCAGCTTTTCGGAAGAACGCTACGCCTTGTCCATGATTCGTAGTGGGGCGAGTGGCTACTTGTGTAAAGACTGCGACCGCAGCGATCTGATCAATGCGATCCACACAGTGGCGCAGGGTCGGCGCTATATTTCCGCCAACACAGCTGAACTATTGGCCCGTGAAATGGCTGGCGAAAGTGACAAGCCAGCGCATCAGGAACTGTCTGAACGAGAAATGCAGGTTTTCATGCGCCTGGTGAGGGGAGAAAGTGTGTCTACAATTGCACAGGCACTGCACCTGAGCGTAAAAACAATCAGTACTTATCGATCAAGGCTACTTGAAAAACTGGGCGTGAACAGCAATGCCGAGCTGGCCACCTATGCGCACCAACACTGCTTGGTGCTTGATTAAGCAAGCCAAGGTTGTTTAAATGGGCATGTGCACTTCAATGCGTGTGCCTTGGCCCATGCATGAAGCAAGTACCAGCCGTGCATTGAACATTTGGGCGCGGTGTTTCATGCCCGCAATGCCATGGCCATGTAACTCGATGTTCTCGGTGTTAAAACCAATGCCGTTGTCACGCACACTAAGAACTACCATTCCCGGCTTTTCAATCAAGCTCAACTCAACCTTGCTGGCTTTGGCGTATTTCCGGACATTGGTCAACGATTCCTGTGCCACCCGAAACAAAGCCAGCGATTGCTCTGGCGACAAGCTCACGGAATGCTCAGAAAAGTGCATCTCCACTGGCATGTCAATTTCAAACTGCTGCCCCAATGAGCGAAGCGCTTCAACAAGACCGAGACCCTTGAGCAAAGGGGGCTGAAGGTCATCGACCAAACGGCGCGTCAGTGAAATGGTGCTTCCAATGTTTTCAATCAAACGCAGCATCCGCTCTTGAATACTGTCGTCCACGTGAGCACCCAACGATCGTCGCAACCAGCTGGCGTCCATTTTCGCAGCGGTCAACGCCGACCCCATTTCATCATGCAACTCGCGGGCAATGTGCTGGCGCTCCGCTTCCTGCGCAGTGGTCAGGTTGGTGGCCAAATTGCTTAATTCAACGGTGCGCGCCTGCACCTTGGCCTCAAGGCGACTGTTTTCCGTTTTCAACAACTCCTGAATTCTGGCGCGCAAGGCCACCTGCCTTTGTTGCACCACAAACAGGCTTAGGATCAGCAAAAGCGAGGCAGCACCCAGCGCATACCCCACATACTGAATTTTCCCGGCGCGCGCCAAATACATGTTTTCAAGATCCTGATGCGCCTTCTCCCTTCGCGCTTTTAATATCGCAAGGCGAACCCGAATCTCGTCCATCAGTTGCTTGCCAAGCTCACCGTGCTCTTCTGACACAGCCACAGGTGCCTTGCCCTGGCTCAACATATCGCCAAGGTACTGAAACTTCGCATCCACCAAACGCTTCAAGTCCTGCAAATCGGCATGGTCATCCGAGCCTGGCGGAATATCGAAGTTCATGGAGGCCATGAGTGGCTCCAACCGCGCCGCAGCACTGCGGTAAGGCTCAAGATAGATATCGTTGCGCATCAACAAAAAAGACAATGCGCTGGCTTGTGCGTCCACCAGCAATACCCACAATTGGTCCAGACGATCTATGCGCTTTTGATTGATGTCCGACAGGGCCACCACCTCGGCATTCATTCGGGAATGGGTATAAGTGATACCCAACAAGGCAAGCACCATCACGCAGCCAAACGCCAAAAGCCAGTAGGGACGAATTTGACGTTTGACGGATGACGGCATGGTGCTAAGGTTTGGACTTAATCAAGTTAAAAACGAACGTGACCACTGCAAGCACGATGAAAATGAAAAACAAGACCTTGGCAATTTCCACTGCGCCCGCAGCAATACCGCCAAAACCAAACAGGGCTGCAACCAATGCAATGACAAAAAACACAACAGCGTAGTGCAACATAGTCAACTCCTCGGGTTAACAAACGGTTGACGCCTACTGTAAAAGCCATTTGCGAGAAAGTAGGTCGGCCTTCTCTGAACATGGTGTAAGTGACATCCTACAAACCACAAAAAAGCCCGCTTAATCATCGGTTTGCGGGTGGAGAAATCAGTTAAATTCAATTTAAATCATTACGTAACAAAATCACCGTGATTCTTGTCATTGCAAACCCCAAAGCCGGGTATCTCAAAACACGCAACTCAAGTGGCAGTCTTGCGGAAATTCACCGCATCTTGGGCAATGCCGGGCATGTGGCATTAACTCAAAATGCCGCAGAACTGGAGCAGGCGCTTTTGTCCTACAAAGACACCCCACCCTCGGTCATTGTCCCCTTTGGTGGCGACGGCACTGTTTCAGCGGTACTGGGCGCTGCAGCCAAGGTGTGGGGAGACCACGCAATACCAGCTATTTTCCCCTTGCATGCGGGCACCATGAACATGATTGCCTGGGACGTGTACCCAAAAACAGCACCTCTCAAAGCCCTGCGTTGGTTGGTTGAGCACCAGGCCAACACGCACCTGCACAGCTCGCCGCGTTACCCAATTAAAACCTCCAGTGCACAATATGGCTTTGTGTTTGGTTTTGGCGTCACCGTGAACTTCATGCATGCTTACTACAACATGGGCAGTGGTCCAATTGCGGCTACAAAACTGTTGGCCAAAATAGCGTGGGGAATCATTCGACGCAGTCCGTTCGTAGAAAACCTGTTCTCTACGGTCAAAGGGCAGCAAGCTCGCGACAATGCCACACCACAAAGGTTTGCATGGCAGGCCTGCCTGGCGCTCAGTATTCAGTGCTTGCCATTGCGGTTTCGTGTTTCTACCAGTGGCGGTAACAAAGCCAAACAAGACATGTGCCTGATTACCGGTGTACCGAACAAACTGCCTCTGGTGCTAAATTTGATCAGAATTTGGTTCGGTGCCATGCCGCGTAGCATTGGCGTGGAACGAAGTACCGTAGCCAAAATTGAATTTCAATTTGATTCGCCCACAGCCTGGCAGCTGGATGGCGATGTGCACGCGCCATTGTCTTCGATTCAAATCAGCAGCGCCCCGGCAGTGCAGTTTGTGGCGATGGAATAAAAAAAGGGATCCCACGCGGGATCCCTTTTTCATTCTGGCGGAGACGAGAGGATCCCTCCACCACCGCCAGCAAAGGCTTTCGGCCAATAACCGTTACTCAGACCCCTTATCTGACCCCTTATTCCAGCGCAATGGATTGACTGACTGAGTAGTCACTCACCACCTTCACTGAGTCAGCAAAACCCGGCGTGTCTATTTTTTCCTTGGGAACACGGGAACATTGGGAACAAATCGTTGAAACCGTTTACTGGCTTGTGTTTCGCTGTTCCCAAGATCGACTGAAATTGTTCCCAACTCTCTTAGGTGCTGGGAACAAATTCATGCACTGACCGGCTAAGCGGCTTTCAAAATTCGATACACAGATGCAACACCAATACCAGTCAGCGTGGCTATTTCGTCATTGGTCAATGCCCCGGAGGCTTTCAACCTTAGTACTTCAGTGGCTTTCGCCTGGGCGGTGGGCTTACGGCCCTTGTACTTGCCCTGCTCTTTCGCCTTGGCTATTCCAACGGATTGGCGTTCTTTCATCAGCTCACGTTCCATTTGGGCTACGGATGCAATGATCGTCAACGTCATTCGGCCAATGGCTGTACCTGTATCCAGCTTCAGGTCGAGAATTTCCAACCCAGCACCAACCGCCTCTAAACGTTCCTGAATGTGGCCAAGGTCTTTGGTGGCTCGACACAGGCGGCTCATGGTTGTTACCACCAAGCTATCCCCTGCCCTCAGCATGGCCAGCGCACGGTCAAACTCGGGACGCTCCCCGGCCACCGCCGATACATGTTCAGCAATCACCAGGTCACAGCCATAGGCGTTCAGGTCACTTACCTGTTTTTCAATACCTGCTACTTGGTCGGAGGTACTTGTTCGTGCGTAACCAATTTTCATGATGCTGCCTTGCCTTTATCATTGGGATCAAGGCTTTAATGATAGTCTATCAATAGAGTGCTGTAAAGCATATTTTTGATAGACATTAGGGGCAAAGTGCCAACCAATCAATGGGGCTTGCCCATTTGGTAGGTCAAAGGGCAAGGGCAATCAACTAAAACAACAATTAGTTAACCAAAAAAGGTTGACAAACAGAACCTTTTAAGTTACCATTTCATCCATAATATAAAAATTAAAGTTAAATCCGACACTACAAGGAAACCCCACATGAAACTCACACCTTTTGGATTAGCAGTCAGAGAGATCCGACTTCGCTTAGGACTCACATTAAAAGACATGGCTGAGTTTCTTCAAACGAGCTCCGCATACGTTAGCGCGATAGAGTTTGGAGAAAAAACCCTGACCGGCAAGCACTTGGATCTAACTATTCAATACCTTGGCGGCAAGGTTGAGGAAGATGAACTGAACAAAGTCAGAGAAGCTGGTTTAGCCTCCATGAAATCAATCCCGATAGAAGGGCTCAATATGGATTCCAAGCAACTGGTAGCAGCATTTGCAAGAAGACTTGGTGATGGTCAGGGTGTTCCTGACGATGTTATTAACTGGTTAAATAAGGGAGTTGTACGATGATATTCAGCAGCGATTTTTTCGAAAATACTCCCAGAAAGCCACAGGGCTATAAGGTCTCGCCTCGTAAAAAACAGGAACTGATTTTTATTGCGGCCAACATAAGAACGCATCTTCAGGAACATGGGCTCATTAAAGACAATGGTAACTATGTCGATGCCATCGGAATTCTGGAAAATGTTTGCCCCCGGATCGGTTATCAACCACATCCGGTGGAAGACAAACTTCTACCAAAAACCCCGGCATTCGTGATTCCAGATCAGGGCCTGATTGTTATCAAAAACTCAGTTTATGAAGACCTATTTCGAGACGACAGCTTTGCTCGAACTACTGTGATACATGAGTTTGCACACTTGGTTCTTCAACACTCACTCACTTTACATAGAGGCGCAGTGCTAGGTGAACATGAGTGGTACGAAGACAGCGAGTGGCAAGCAAATCAGTTGATGGCTGAACTGTTAATGCCAGTAGAGGTAGTACAAGCTCTCGGGGCAAACCCCCTCACAATCTCTAAAGCGTGCGGCGTTGGCGTAACCGCTGCAGTCTACAGATTAAACAAACTGAAAAAAGACAAAAGAATATAAAAAACCCCTTAAGAGTTGGCGCTCTCAAGGGGTTCTCAGAAGCAAAAAAAGCCTGAATGCATACCCAGGACTTTTCTAAATGACTTCAATATCTTGCGATGTGAAGTGTATACCCGGTTATGGGGAATTACAACCATTTAGTTGTTGATTGGTGTGCATCTCACCAACAGGAGGTACAAACTATGGTTTGTGCTTATCCCAAGGGCGTGCACGTGTGTTCATACATGCGTTTTCGGCGTAATCGCTGGGAACGTGTGTGCGAACACTGTCGCAGCTACCCTAGTTAAATAGGGCAATGCCATTACCCCACTAAGAAGGGATGTTGGTAACAGTGTTGTTTTTAACCCCGCCTCATGGCGGGGTTTCTTTTGACACTTCTGATTCGCTGTCGTTTCTTGATTGCGTTACAAGGATGGCATTGTGATGACTTGACCAACTACTGGAGCAAATCATGCCCCTGACGTGCTATCCCTTTGAAATCGACCTCTACCAAATCGGCACGAATGAACTTCGCAAGCCCAGAACAACCAAGGGCCATACCTGGGCACGCAGCCCGAAGCACCTTGAGTCAATCATCAAGCGTGACCTGAAAAAACAACATGGCGTTACCTATGTTGACTTTGATCTTAGCTGGTGGGATTTGTCTGTTCTGGCCAATTAAATCCACCACCCTTGTTCATGGCCATGAAACTGCACACGGGTTATTCCTGCCCAAACACTTCCGGCTTGATCACATAGCACCTGGTTAAGCTCAAGCCTGGAAGTCTTACCTTTTTATCCAACCGTGGGCGACCGCCGCCAGGGGCAGCTTCACCCGGCTCAAGGTAACCCTTGTCATACAGCAACGTGGCCACCGCCCTTGGGTCGAACCCTCGGCACACCTCATCACGGAACACGGTAGGCAACACGTAATATTCCAAGGTAATGGCCTCATTGTCTTCAGCACCAACCTTGTCGCCATGCTCCCTGAATTCATCTTGGTGGGTTTCAATGGCCCTGCCATTGGCTGAAATTCGCTTTTTAAACCCGGCACGGTTCAACACGTTCGGGGCGTGGTCATCGTTCACCCTGTGCCACCACTGAAAGCGGGCATTGTGCACGGACAGGAAGGCACGCACGGCCTCAATCATGTCTCTGTGTTCAGACAGTTCAATGGTGCCCCGCTTATCCAGCCACGACTCAAAACAAATCTTTGCCGCCCACTCTGCATCCCCTTGTTCCCAATCGGTCAGCCCCATGGCGGTGGCATACTCACCAGCAGCAGCGGCAATCGTAAACCGCTTGGCAACCCGGAACACCTGCCCCACCGCTTTGGCTGGTACCCATTCACTCACCAGCCTGTCTGCATGTGCACCAATCAAAGCCGCTGCGCTTGCCGGGTTTTCACACACCTTTTGAACAAAGGCCCGGCCTGCATGGCCGAAATCAGCGGCAGCGGCGCTGGTTAACGCCTTGGCAAACTCAGCGGCTTGGCCATATCCTTGAATCGTTTCAAACCCGCCTGAACCACCCTCTACCGCAAACGGAATATCAGCCACCCGCAGCTCTTGGCCAGCATGGGCTTTCTTGCCCACTTCTGCCATTTTGTCCTTCAGGGGCTGTTCACCTGTACTTATGAACAGCACACGCCAGCGCAATGCAGGTCGAAGGGCAACCTTGGAAGACATGCGTTCTCGGCCTGCCCCGTTGGCCAGCATATAAGCCGTGTCACCCACTGTGCGTGAATCCGCTTGGCCAAGTTCATCGAGTACCAACAAGGTATCGGAATGGGCAGCGGCCACCGCCTCCAAGGCATTGTCTGTTGCCCGCCATTGGCGCTTAAACTCAGGCGAACCCCACACCGAACTGGCCACATTGATGGTGGTACTTTTACCGCTTGAACTGTTGCCTGTGAAATGGAAACCACCCGACTCCACGCCAGTGGGCTTGAGCAATGGCCCGGCGAATGCACAACTGATTGCAAACATCAGGCGGCTGTTACCGGCGCTCAGGCGGCTTACGTTGTCCCGCCAACTCTCCAAGCTGCCACGTGTCTCAAACAGGTTTTTGCGTAGCACCTCGCACTGATAAATCACCTGCTCGTCACCTTGGCCATAGGTGGTGTCTGGAAGCACAAACTGGTTTTCGTACCAACCCACCTGTTCAACGCATCGGAATGTCACCTCTCCACCAGACTCGGCAATGTATTGGTGAAGCAGGTTCTTCGGGGCTGCACCTGGTGCAATTGATAGGCCCATGTCGAGAAGTGCCTCACGATAGGCGGCACCATCACCAGCCAGCAAGCGGCGGGGCATTGACCATGTGTGCATATTCCCCAATGGGTCTGGCCATTCCAACAAGAAGCCCCAGCTCGAATCATTCTGGTCACGGGTAAGGCCACGCACATGCAGCTCACTACACACACGAATAGGCCGCTTGGCTTGGCCGTTTTCATCTACCCCGTGGTAAAACACGCCATCTGCATTCACCTTGAAGCGCCCACCATACGTTTTGGGCTTGCGTGGCTTTTTTGCGGTCGGGGAAGCCGTGGCGGTGGTGCCAGGATTGCCGCCCGTGGCCATGTGCTTACCTGTGGTGTTCGAACCATCAGTGACATTGTGCTTGGCTGAATCGCCTTGCACTGGCGAACCCTCAGCCCCTTGGCCATGTGTCGGTGGTTCTGGGTTCTTTGGATCATTCAAAGCCGCTTCAAGCTGCTGTTTCACCACCGCCAACCCGGCACGCACATGCAAATCGTTAAAATCGCTCTCAGTGGCTTCCAGCCCTTGGGGTGAGCACCAGTAACCACCCACATTAGTGGCGGCGCTGTGGGCAGCATTCAGGCCCGGATTGCGGCCAGTTTTCTTGAAAGTGGCTTGATCATCGTCTGCACACATCATCAGTCGGTGGTCTGGGTACTTGACCCGTATCGCTTTGGCCACCTTGGCCATGTTGCCACCGTCTACACACATCACCGTGGGCAAGCCTGTTGCCTCATGAACCGTAGCGGCGGTGGCATAGCCTTCACCAATCAGAACCCAACCAGGTGCAGTTTCATCGGGCTTGGCCAGCCAGTGCATGGAGCCCGATTTTCTGGACTCCTTCAACACAATTTTATCGGTGGCTACGGGTGAATCGCCCGGCTTCCACTTGCATGGGTAAATGGTTTGCAGGCTCCACACGGCCCCGTCCACATCCGTCAACGGCACCAGTATGCATTGGTCCCCATGCTTGTACGCCTCACCCATCAGCTCAACAATCTTGGGCGCTGGGTCCACAAACCGCACACCGTGGGATTGAATCATCTTGCGCACCAGGTACGGGCTTTTGCCATCTGCATAGCCACCATTGAAACGCCGCTGTGCCTCTATGGCTTGTTGGCGCTCCTTTGCTTCACGGGCATCATTGGCGGCAAGCTGCAATGCCTTACGCTCACGGTCACGCCGTTCACGCTCTTCGGGAGGAATTGGTGCGGCTTTCATGTCCTCACTGGGTACCCAGCCGGCGGCCTTGGCCATGTCGAACACAGTGCCGATACCCAAGCCTGCCCCAGTGGCTTTGAAGCTTTTCCAGCGGGCTTTGGCAGCGGCTTCAGCGTAATTGGATGCCCCACGTGACCATTCATCCCAAACGGAAAAGCCAGCCTCACCAAGGGCCTGCTTCACGCCCATGCCGACCTTCACCCATGTGTCTTGGTCTGTCGGATCGATGAATTGCAGTGCAGCGGCTACGCTTGCATCAGTGGGTTCAACGAATACTCTATTTGCCATGTCTAAACCTTTGGGCAAGACTTGCCCCTGGTCACAATTGACCGTGAATTTCAGTTCAATGAATTTGTTTGAAGCCCCACCGCCAATCATGTGAATGGCAGTGGGTTAAACCGGATTAACCGGGCACCTCTTTGACCTTGGCCATGCGTCCCGAATAACCGGTTTTCACACACTGCTCAATGGCCACTTGGTTTAGCGCACGTGCCTCGGTACATAATCTGGCAATTGAAACAAGCGCCCCTTCCAGTGGATCATCGCCAGCGGCGTTGGCCCGTTCGAGACAAAGCCAAAAAACGTCCAGTGCATTGCCAAGCCTGTGCACAGCCCCACTGAGCAGCTCTACGCAATCCGCTTCGGGGTTAACAATCAATCCTGATTTGAAGTGTTCAGGGCAACCGGGAAGGCTTGCCTCATCTCCATTGAAATCAGCACTGGTGAAAGCCTTTTTTGACTTCATGGCTGCACCTCACTGGCCAGTGTCACTGCCTTGATGTCCTCTACCTGCGTCTTTAGAACGCCCTTTGAACAATCAACAAAGCCAGCCCAGTCGTTTGACAGGTGTTCACCCAGTTCGGCAAGCATGGAAGCATTGCTGTACTTGTCTGGGTCGAGTGCTTTGATTGCACTGAACAAGTTGGCCAACTGCATGAAATACCAGTGGACCGTATCAAACGAGTTTGAAGAATCTTGGCAAGCATACAAAGCCAATTGACGGATTGTTTCAGCGTGGTCCAATGGCGTGGCCATGGCCTGTGTTTTGGGTTTACGCATGCCGTTCTCCTTCCAAAGTGCCTTGAAACCCGCTCTTTTCCTGATTGTTTGCGATTTTGCGCACACTGCCACTGTTGGCAAACTGGACCATCACACCCGCTTCATGGGCAAGTGTCGCCCAGGACATAAACAGGGATGCGTACTGTGGGGCCAGGCTCAATAGGGTTTGGTTTTCGCTCATGATGACCAGGCTATCTGCCAACATGGCCAATCGCCTACAGGCCTCATTCAATACGTCTTCACGCTCGGCGGTGGGAATGATTTGAACCACTGGTGAGCCTTCGGGCATGAAATCGAGCGTTGTGATTTGGCTCATGAATCAGCCCTCCTTGCGCATGGCGGTGGCGGCGCTGTTCATCACCAGTTCTTCGACGGTGGCCACGAAATCAGCCCAGTTGCGATTCAGTAGCGGGTCAGCAATCAGGCGTTGATATTCGCGTACACCGTCATACAGGCCACGCATGAATACAGAGGCGTTGGCCACGGGGTCATCAATCGCACAAGGCGGGTTTGTGACCTCGAACACGGGCCCAAGCACATGCAGAATCAGGTCATCATCGAGCGTGTGGTTCAGGCCAGCCATGAAGCCGTGGCAATACGCAAGCGGCTTGGCACCGGGGCGCAACCATGCGGGTTTGGTAGGGTTGGAATTAGATGCAGGCATAATGCCTCCTTTGAATCTTTTGAGAAAAAGCCCAAGGGGATGGGCCGGGGTCTCTCACCGTGTCAAAGAAAACGGCCGGGTCCTTACGGATACCCGAACCCCGATTGGTGAGCGAAGACGTAAACACGCAGCCACCATGCAGGTGAATGCGTGAATAAACCTCCACCGTTGAGACGGGGAAACGAAAAAGCCGTGCCGACTTTCGAACACCATCACCCGAAGGGACAATGCTTGGAAAGGCGGCACGGCCTTTCCTTTGACTTTTGAGAGAACCCTGAGCGTACTTCATCCGTTCACCTTGTGCAAGCATGGCGTAATGCGCCTGGTTGGTTTTGAGGTTTAGAAGACACATGCAACTTGGCTGCATCAAGGTCATATAGCCGAAGTATGTACCCGCTGTTTTCATCACCCTCAAGCCTTGGCAAAGGTGGAAACTCAGGGGCTTGGCCAAGTGCTGCACTGCATGCCAAATGAAGGTGACTCATCCACTGTTCAGGGGTGAACTCAGTTCGAATGTTGACAGCTCGCAGCCCATCTTTTTCGTACCACAGCGTGGGGCGAATCAGCATATCAAACCCATCATGCATGGCCTTGGCGGTGGCAGCGGCCAATATGTGGGAACCACGTAAAAGACAAACCACGGACGCACTGGCCACAGGGCTTGGAGTCAACAGATTCACAGCATCATCAAAGCGTGTAAGCAGTTGCCTCAGCTCGTTGATATGCGTCCACAAACTAGCCTCTGAACGATCAGCAGTGCACCTGTTAAAGCTTGCGTAAGCACAGTCCAACCATGCCGCACAATACAGCCACGACAACGCCCGAATAAGCTGCTGACGTGCTGGGTTATCAGGCATAGCCAACAACACGCCAGGCACTACGAAACGCCGAGACTGAACAGCATCGCCAAGGGCGAACGTACCACAGTCCTCGAACGGTAAGCGGTAATCGAATAGCGTGGCTTCGGGGGTGTGAAGGTCAAGGTAAGTGCATTCACACAGCCGTACACCCCTGAACTGGCCATGTATCCCACCCACTTCGCCAAAGGCGCGAACCATCACATCCGAAATGCGAGCGTGACTTTCAGTCATGGCCGACTCGCTTTTGAACCAGCTTTATGGGTTGTGAAGCCGAGGGGCGGGTGTTTAGCCAATGCTCAATTTCCGCTGTACGCCACATGCGTACTCTTTCGCCCACTTTAATTGGCTTGGGAAAGTTTTGGGCAGGGTCACGAATCCACCGCCAGATTGTGACCGTACTAACCCCTAGGTGGTAACACAGATTGGCAGTATGCAAAAGGGCCGGCAACTCCCTTCCTGCGAGTGTGGAAGAGCCCACCGATGAATTCTGACTCTTAAGTGTTGGCGATAAAGAAATTTGTTCTGACATTCATGAACCTCCAATAACCTGAACTGCAACGACTAGTTGCGTCATGGAATTATTGGAAATCCACTGATTGAAGTAACCGGAAAGTGGGCATTCCCCGCTTCCCTTGACTTTTCTACTTCGATTTGCTAGCAGGGGCTTTCAAACTGGCTACCGCTATATCTGTTGCTGCCTCGTGTGCTTTGGATCGTTTTTGGCGCTCTGCCGCACTGTTGTAGTGCCGAAGATATTTTTCCTTTGACTCATTGAACTGATTGACCTTTTTCTTTGCCTCCCTGACTATCTTGCCTGCTGACTCATCACTCAATGGCTGGCCTTTCGGATTGGCAAGTAATCGCATCATCGCTATACCCGCCAGGTCAATACTGGGGTCACTGCATCTTCGCTCCAACACCGCCAAAAGCTTTTGATCACCAGTGGATTTCTTTTTCGCCTCCTCAAACCACTGGAGGTAGTACCGCTTCAGTTGGTCAGTGTCCTTCGGCGGTGGTTTGTCATACATTGCAGCCCAATGGGCCTTCCACACATCAAGATCCACCATTCCTAAATCGCTTGTTCTTGAAAACCAATTGAATAAATTGACCCTGCCAATCGCCTGGTAAGGGATCTCTGGTTTTTTTACACCTTCGCTAACCTCATACGAATTGTATTGTTTTGCCAATATTTGTGCCCGCCGATTGAACTGCTCCAGCGTCTCTGAGAGTGAGTAGAAGCGATCATCCCAATACTGAGCAACAGCCATGGCCGATTGAATATCAGCCCAATACTCAAACAAGCAATGACTAAGCTCTGCATCGTCAAATTCAACAGGGCCACGCAGTACTTCTGCTGCCAACAGGCAAAACAACCTGAATACTTTGTGCAATGAAAACAGCACGAACCATGCAGCTATATCAGGTGACTGGATGGTGATAGTGGACAAGAACTTTTGCTGTGGGAACGTGTAATCCACTTCCCACAAAAAGAAGGGTTGCTCAGCCCCCTCAAAGGACACGCGAATTTGATCGAATTTTTCTTCCGAGAAACGCACTTCCGCGAGGATCTCACCCCAAAGGTCATCACCAGTTCCATTCAAAGAATCCCCATGCTTGTCATACCAACGCGAGAACAAAATGTGAAGCTGTGTGGCGGTGGTGAACACCCCTGCATGTTGACTAGGATTCTCTGCCAGTCCTTTCCTAGTCCAACCCATGCGTTCGCCCAACGTGAAGCCCCAAAGGTTTTCAGCTTTGATTAGGTTTTCGTCCAAAAGCCGCCAGAAAACAGGTGGCAGGGACAAATGCTTCACCGTTTCACGATTTGCCAAACAATCGGCAATCAAGGTTTTCACTTGTTGGTAGTCAAACCGGGAAAAATCAGGGCACTCATATTGCGGGTTGTCTACCCACTCTAGAAGTTGAGCCGTGGTCGCTGGGCCCGCCGCGAACGCTAAAGAACTTTCATCGAGCAGAGCACCTCTACCCGCCAGTCCGCTCTGATTTTCACCAAACCATTCCCAGTGTGGCATCTCAAGCCAATCCTTGCCTCTTCGAATCGTCGGAACCAGACCAACCTTTGGAAGGGCAAAGGTGTTCGCAGCGTCCCGCTAGGTCTGGAAACCAAGGCTATCACGAGTGACGCACAATGTAATAAAATGTAATGGATTGAAACCGTATTGGCGGTGGTTTGGTCACTTGGATGACTACCCAATTTGAAAGTCAAATTTGCAAAATTCCCACACGCCCGGAAGGTGCGCAAAGAAAATTCTTTTGCGATTTTTTACCCCAACAATCGGGGCGATGTAATGAAATGAAAGGGGCTTAGTGCCTCCTCAACTGCCAATAAATTCAGGCTATTGACTACCAATTCTGGGCGACTGGTGACTACCATTTCCCCAATTTCGTGACCGGCTATCTAATGGGGTTCGCATTACCCTTACTGGCCAGACCGCCCGGAAGGACCCGTAAATAAAGGGACTACCTTCCACCAGGTGAACGATGAACAACTCAAGGCCGTACCCAACTTGTTCCCATGTTCCCAAGAATGTTCCCAAGAAAATTATATATATTGGGAACATTGGGATCGTTTATTCATGCGGCTTTCCGTCTGTTTCTCTAGGTTGTTCCCAGTGTTCCCATAATTTTTAAGTCTTCCGGCATTTTCTATACCCCCCCTCCAAAACCCGCACGCACATAAAAAGCATGGGGACGGCGGTCTACAGTCCAAAGGCACCAACTTTTACCCCCTCCCCCTATTCATTTCGCGGTTGTGTACGTGAAGGTAACGAACCGGTCTACACCTACCAACTTGTAGAGATTCAAACACCCCCTACCCTTGGCAAGCGGGCACCGTTGCAGCATGAAAGCTAGGGGCATACCACCCGGCTATTGGCGGCACACCTACAGTTCAATACTTGGTTTTGTGGGCGCAAGTGGGGCCTCTGCCCCGCCCCCAACGGCGGTACGGTCAGACTTTCTTGACCAGCTTGTGTACACCCTCAGCCTGTTCACCATCCACCTTGTCAGTGGTCACAAAGTCGCCCCACTGCTGCATCAAGGCAAGCCGCTGTTCTACATACACAGCGTGGTTGTATGCCTTGCGTACCCTGTCGCCTTCTTGATGGGCAAGGCTTACCTCCACCACGTCAGGCCGGAAGTTATGCTCATTGGCCCATGTGGAAAAGGTGGACCGTAACCCATGGATGGTGGTTTGGTCTCGGTATCCCAACCTTTCCAAAGTCTTCAACATGGCGGCATTGGACAAGGAAGACTGCATACCAGACCGGCTGGGGAACAAGAACGGCGTTCCCAGTCCCAGCATGCGTGTTGCCAGCTCAATGGCTTGTGTGGACAGGTAAACGGTGTGTGGGCGCTTGGCTTTCATTTTCTCAGCAGGCACTACCCACAGGCCACGCTGAAGGTCCAGTTCATCAGGAACCACAGACAAGGCCTCACCTGTTCGGCAAGCGGTCAGGATGACCCATTGAATGCACTTGGCGGCGATTGCGTCACTGACTTCAAGGTCACGATAGAACGAGCGTACCTGTGCCCATGGCAGGGCATTGAAGTGCTTCACTATCTTGGCCCTTGATGGTGCTTTCACCTGCCTTTGAACAGCCGCCACAGGGTTGGTAGGTAATACCTCTTTGAACACCAGTTCATCAAACACCACCATCAGGCGTTGAATCACTCGCCTGCCTGTCTCTGGGGTGGCGTTCACCACCGCCTGCACCACCTCAAGTAATTCACCCTTGGTAATGTCCGCAACTGACTTGGTACCCAACTTTGGAAACACGTGGTTTTCAAGCGTATTAAGCCACTGAGCAGCATGTTTATGGTTCTTTGCCGTGGGCACTATCTTGGTTTCGTGATACTGCCTGCATGCCACCGCCAGGGTAAGTGCCTGCTTCACGGCTTCAGCCTTGGCCAACTGCTGCACCACGACCTGCTGTTGACGTTCCTGCTGCCGAACTAGAAGCGGGTCGAATCCTTCTGCCCGCTGCACTTCCATGCGATCACGCATGCGGCGAGCCTGCTCCACCCCAATGACTGGGTACACGCCCAGCCCTGCCTCTCTATCCTTGCCATTGAACCTGTAACGATAAACCCAAGTCCTTGACCCCGAACCCTTCAACACCAGGCGAAGGCCACCACCATCAATCAATGGGAAATCATCGGGCTTGGCCCGGCGTATCTGAAGGTCTTTAAGACGATTGCGTGAGGTGTCACGCACCTGCTTTGAATTGGCCATGATGTTGCGGGCAAATAAGGTACATAAACGCAGTGTAACCGCCTTATTTCTGGACCCCTTATTAGACCCCTTATTTGTGTGCAATTGATTGAAATGAACTGCAACGTAATGTAATGCACACAGGCAACAAAAAACCCGCCAAGACTGTTGCCTGTAGCGGGTTCTGTGTCTAATTGTAATGCTATGACGCACATTGCAATTAAGGGTACTGGCGGAGACGAGAAGATTCGAACTTCCGATACCCTTTTGGGGTATGCTCCCTTAGCAGGGGAGTGCCTTCGACCACTCGGCCACGTCTCCAGAAGGCCGAATTATACACGGTTTCGGCCAAAATGTTGAATGCTGGCGCAAATCGCTTTCACGCAAATTGCACCGCATTCCCATCACTCAAAACTCAGCCCAAACTCCCGTTCAAGCCGCTTCTTTTTCCAAACCGAAGGCCTTGTGTAGCGCACGAACTGCCAATTCCATGTACTTGTCGTCAATCAACACCGACACCTTGATTTCAGATGTAGAAATCATCTGAATGTTGATGCCCTCTTCCGACAAGGTTTTGAACATCAGGCTGGCCACGCCCACATGTGAACGCATGCCGATGCCCACAATCGATACCTTGCACACGTTGGTGTCGCCCGCCACTTCACGTGCACCCACGCTACCCTGAATCTTGTTTTTCAACAAATCCATGGTTTTATTGAATTCGTTGCGGTGTACGGTGAAAGTGAAATCGGTGGTGCCATCCGAACCCTGGTTCTGAATGATCATGTCCACGTCGATGTTTGCCTCAGCAACCTGGCCCAAAATTTGGTAGGCCACACCGGGCTTGTCAGGCACGCCACGAATGGTCACTTTTGCTTCATCACGGTTGAAAGCGATACCGGAAACAACAGCCTGTTCCATATGTTCATCTTCCTCAAAAGTAATCAGCGTGCCAGACACTTTTTCTTCGTCCAGCGACATCATTGGGTCGGTCAAGCTAGAAAGCACACGAGTGGGCACACGGTACTTGCCTGCAAATTCAACGGAGCGGATTTGCAGAACCTTTGAGCCCAAAGAGGCCATTTCCAGCATTTCTTCAAAACTCACAACGCGCATGCGGCGTGCCTCGGGCACCACGCGGGGGTCGGTGGTGTACACCCCATCCACATCGGTGTAAATAAGGCACTCAGCCGCACCCATGGCGGCGGCAATGGCCACCGCAGAGGTATCGGAACCACCACGACCCAGCGTGGTTTGGTTACCCGCCTCATCAATGCCTTGGAAACCGGTGATGATCACCACCTTGCCAGCATTCAATTCGGCTTTCACTCGAGTGTCGTCAATCGACTCAATGCGTGCTTTGGTGTGGCTGCTGTCGGTTTTTATGGGTACTTGCCAGCCAGAGAAACTGATTGCTTCCAGGCCTTCAGCCTTCAAAGCCATGGCCAACAAGGCAACAGATGCCTGCTCACCTGTGCAACACAGCATATCGAGTTCTCGGGGATCAGGCTCAGCCTGAATTTCCTTGGCCAAGCCAATTAGACGGTTGGTTTCGCCAGACATGGCCGATGGCACCACCACCATTTGAAAGCCCGCGCGATGCCATTTGGCGACACGCTTGGCTACATTCTTGATACGTTCTGTGGACCCCATGGAGGTGCCACCGTATTTATGTACTATCAGTGACATAGTCAGATCGCCCTGCACAAATAAAAAGCGCGAACCATTTCGCGCTTTTAAATCAATCAGTTGAACATTTTACCCCAAGCGCTGACTTAAAACTGACAAAAGCATGAATTCCGCTTGGTCAAAAGTCAGCGATTGTGAACCCCCGCTTACTGGTTCGCCGAATACCCTAGATTCATTTGCAAGCCACCCGATTCCAATACCTCTGGGTGCTTGCGCATGTATTCCAGGCGATCCAGGTATTCAGTGGTGACATCACCGGTAATGTACGAACCATCAAAACAGCTGGCATCGAAAGTTTGAATCTTTGGATTCAAGTCACGCACAGCACGCTTCATGTCGGCGATGTCTTGATAAAACAGAGCATCTGCGCCAATTTCAGCGCAAATTTCGTCGTCAGTGCGACCTGAAGCGATCAACTCATCGCGCGTGGGCATGTCAATACCATACACGTTCGGAAAACGCACGGGAGGCGCAGCCGAGGCAAAAATTACCTTCTTGGCACCCGCTTCACGAGCCATTTGTACAATTTCCCGGCTTGTGGTGCCGCGCACAATCGAATCGTCTACCAACAGCACTGTTTTGCCTTTGAATTCAACAGAAATGGCATTGAGCTTTTGACGAACGCTTTTTTTGCGAACAGCTTGCCCGGGCATGATGAAAGTGCGGCCAATGTAACGGTTCTTGATAAAACCCTCGCGGTAAGGCACACCCAACTGGTTCGCCAGTTCCAGCGCAGCCGGACGGCTGGAGTCGGGAATGGGCATAACCACATCAATTTCACCGGCAGGCATGCCCTTGCGAATTTGGTCAGCCAGGTATTCACCCATTTTCACACGGGCTTCATACACGCTAATGCCATCCATCACGGAGTCGGGGCGAGCCAAATAGACGTACTCGAAAATACAGGGGTTCAGCGACGATTTTTCCGCACATTGCTGGGCATGAAGCTTACCGTCGAGATCGACAAACACGGCCTCGCCCGGATCAATGTCGCGCACAAACTCAAAGCCCATGCCCACCAAAGCCACCGATTCTGATGCAAACATGTACTCGGTGCCCTGCTCTGTTTCAGCCTTGCCCAAAGCCAAGGGGCGAATGCCAAACGGATCGCGGAATGCCAACAAACCATAGCCTGCAATTTGAGCCACGCAGGCATACGCACCGCGCGCACGGGCATGCACGCCCGCCACCGCGCGGAAAATGGTGACCGGGTCAAGCGAGTAACCCGAGGCGTTGGATTGCAGCTCGTGGGCCAACACGTTGAGCAACACCTCGGAATCTGAATTGGTGTTGATGTGGCGGCGATCGTTCTTGAACAATTCAGCCTTCAAACGCTCGCTATTCGTGAGGTTGCCATTGTGGGCCAACACCAAGCCATAAGGGGCGTTTACATAGAAAGGTTGCGCTTCATCTGAACTGGCGGCCGAACCAGCTGTGGGGTAACGCACATGGCCAATGCCCATATTGCCGGGCAATGAACGCATATTGCGTGTGCGAAACACGTCGCGTACCAGCCCATTGCCTTTGGACATGGAAAACGAATTGCTGTGCGCAGTGGCAATGCCCGCGGCGTCTTGGCCTCGGTGTTGCAGCAACAACAGGCTGTCGTAAAGAATTTGATTAACAGGAGAAAAACCGGCAATACCGACAATCCCGCACATTGAAAGCTCCTAGTAGCGCACCCACTTGGCCACACTTTCGGGCAAATGCGGTTTGATTTCTCTCATCGCATCCACTGCCAAAGGGGACAACATGGCATTTCGCCAAAATGGCTGTTCCGGAAGCGAGGTGAAGCCTGCCCCAGTAACCAGCACCAACACAATAAATAAACCACGCGCGAAGCCGAACGTGGCACCCAGGCCACGGTCCGCAAAACCCAAACCCGCTGCAGCAACAATTTTGCCCAACAGAGAAATCAGAATGGCACCCACCAACATGGTTGCAAAAAACGCAGCGGCACAACCAATCAGTGCTTTCATGGGCGGGCTCAGCGATTCAGCCCAATCCATGTAAACAGCCAGATCTGCGCCATAGCGATTTGCCACCCAGAAGGCCAACACCCAGTTGGCCAAAGAAAGCACTTCTTTGACCATGCCCCGGAACAAACCCAGAATGACCGACAGCACCACCACCGCAATAACGATGTAATCAAATATCGTCACTGCACTACTCTCCCTGAGGAGTAACCCGCAGCGGCCAACTTGGCTTTGGTTTCATCGGCCTTGGTCTGACCTGAAATTGGCCCCACCCTGACCCGGTATACCGTGCCATTGCCAGTGCTTGTGGACTCCACCTTCGCCGGGAAACCCTTGCCACTCAATTCTTTGCTCAGTGCATCTGCGCGAGCCTTGTCGCTGACAGCAGCAACCTGCACCCAATACACCTCAGCCTTGGCAAATGCCGCAATTGGGTCTTCAACCTTGGGTTCAGCCTTGGGTTCAACTTTAGGTTCCGGCTTGGGCTCAACCTTGTTTGCTGGCTTAGTTTCCAGCTTAGTTTCGGGCTTAGTTTCGAGCTTGGGCTTAGGCTCAGGCGCCGGTTCAGAAACAATAGGGGGCGGTTCTACGGCAGGCGCAACTGGTGCAATTGCCACGGCCTGTTCTTGGGTCGACTGCGGTGCCTCAATCTTTGCTTGCTCGGGAACCTTGGCAGCCTGGGCTGGAATTTCTGCAGATGGACGATCAGGTACCACCAACTCCACGTCGCTGCTGGTTTGGGATGGTTCATTTTCAACCAAAGCGGGAACGATGATGATGGCTGCCAGAAAAAGCGCAATGGAGCCCACCAACCGCCTTCTGGACCTGCGTTTCAACTCATCAACCGGATCGTTGTTGACTTTGTTCCTGGCAGTAGAACGCGAATTTGAACTCACCTGCACTCCTGAAAAAATTAACCGGGACGTTTTCGAAGCGCTTCTTTGGCTTGCATGGCCTGCGCCACAACCAGGAAGGATCCAAAAACCAGAATTCTATCATTGGGTGGCACCGCAGAAGTGACCACCGCATACGCTTGACCCACACTCTCGTAGCTCTGCACGCTTTTTTCTGGGGGCTGCTTTGCAATACCCCCTTTGGCCAGTGCCTGGGAATTGCCAACCCAGTCAAAAGCCCCTGCGTCCACACCGGCCAGTTCAAGTTGTTGCTTCAACTGCGCTGTGCTGCGCCCCCTTTCACCTTCAAGCGGCACCAGGTGCCAATGGTCTACCCTGTCTTTCAAGGCCTTGACCACCTCAACAGCATCTTTATCGGCCAGCATCCCGAAAATACAATGGGTGTATGGAAAAAAACCCATGTTGTCGAGGCTTTCACGCAAATGCGCGGCAGCGTGGGGATTGTGTCCAACGTCCAGAACCACCGTGGGTTGACCCGGCAGCACCTGAAAACGCCCTGGCCACTCCACCAACAGAAAACCCTGTCGAATCGATTGTGCCGGTACCGGCAAACGATCCCGCACAGACTCAAGCGCAGCCAAAGCTGCTGAGGCATTCAACAACTGGTTGGTGCCCCGCAAAGCCGGGTAAGCCAGGGCAGCACGGCGCATACTGCGCCCGCCGTAGGCCCACTGCTGTTTGTCACCGCTGTAGTTGTAATCGCGCGCAAACAGCCACAAATCTGCACCGATTGAATTGGCGTGGTCGATCACGCTTTGTGGTGGCTTGGGGTCGCCCACAATAGCTGGCTTGCCTGTTCGGAATATACCCGCCTTCTCGCGGCCAATGCTTTCCCGGTCGGGCCCAAGAAAGGCCTGATGATCAATATCGACGCTGGTGCAAATCGCGCAGTCGGTGTCAAAAATATTGACCGCATCCAGTCGTCCACCCAGACCCACTTCCAGAATGACGGCATCCAGATCCAGACGAGAGAACACCAGGGCCACCGCCAGCGTGGTGAACTCAAAATAAGTCAGGGAAATACCCGTTGCGATGCGGGCCTGTTCCACCTGTTCGAAGGCGGAAATCAGCTCTGGCTCCGCCACCTCGGCACCATTGATGCGGGCGCGTTCAGTGAAGCGGATTAGATGCGGCGAGGTGTACATGCCCACCTTGTAGCCCGCCTGAATCAGAATGCTTTCCAGCATGGCGCAGGTAGACCCTTTGCCATTGGTACCCGCCACGGTAAACACAAGGCCACTCAAGGCGAAACCCATGTGTTGCTGCACCACCTTCAAGCGGTCCAGCCCCATGTCAATCGGCTTGCTGTGAATCGATTCCAGATAAGCCAGCCACGCATTCAATGTGGCGTTGGCAGCTGGCTTGACCGGTTTGGAAGGGTCTGGTTGGGGTACTGCTTGGTTCATAAATACTCAGGCTGCTAGTTTTCAGGCTGCTCAGTTTCAGGCCGGCTGGTCAATCTGTTTTTTCATCAACAGCGCCAAAAGGCTGGTCAGGGTTTTCTTCATTTCACGGCGATCCACAATGCAATCCACCGCACCCTTTTCCATCAAAAACTCGGCACGCTGAAAACCTTCAGGCAAAGTTTGCCGAACGGTTTGTTCAATCACGCGTGGGCCGGCAAAACCAATCAAGGCTTTGGGTTCTGCAACCACCACATCGCCCAAAAACGCGAAACTGGCGGAAACGCCACCCATGGTAGGGTCGGTCAAAACAGAAATATACGGAAGTTTGGCCTGGCTCAACTTGGCCAGCATCGCCGAGGTTTTTGCCATTTGCATCAGCGAACCCAAACCTTCCTGCATGCGTGCGCCGCCAGAAGCTGCAATGCTGATAAACGGCACATTGGCGTCAAGCGCCGCCTGCACGCCGCGACAAAAACGTTCGCCCACGACAGAGCCCATTGACCCCCCCATGAACTCAAATTCAAAGCAGGCAATGACCACCTCAATTCCGTTCATCACACCTTTCTGAACCACCAAAGCATCGGTTTCACCAGTGGCCTCTTTGGCTTCATTCAAACGCGCAGTGTAGCTTTTGCTGTCCTTGAATTTCAGGGTATCCATGGGCAATACTTCACGCCCAATTTCAACGCGCTCATCATTGTCGAACAACAAATTCAGACGCTCACGCGAACCTATGCGCATGTGGTAAGTGCACGAGGGGCAAACCATGGCATTGCTCACCAAATCATTTTGATAGAGCACTGCATCACAGCTTTTGCATTTCGCCCAAATACCTTCGGGAACGCTTTTCTTGGCTGCGTCGCCGGGTGTCTTTGAGGAAATGCGCGGCGGAATAATTTTGTCAAACCAACTCATACACTTTCCCTTGCTGAGGATTTCTTTTGGAAGTTATTGTTTCATGCCAAATTGCGCATCCAGCGCGGCACGAATCGGGGCAATGAACTTGCCCGCCAAAGCGGCGGCCTCTTGTGGGCTGCCTGCTTCTAGAAACTGAATCAGTGCAGAGCCAATCACCACGGCATCTGCGGATTGTGCGACACGACATGCCGACTCGGCGTCGCGAATACCAAAGCCCACACCCACGGGTACATCAGTGAATTTGCGAATGGTGGGCAACTTGGAACTGACTTCAGCGGCATTCAGGTTTTGCGCACCAGTCACGCCTTTCAGCGACACGTAATACACATAACCGCTGGCTGCCCTTGCCACTTTTTCAATGCGTTCATCTGAAGAAGTTGGCGCCAGTAAAAAAATAGGATCCAGTTCGGCGGCACGCAGGTATTTGGAAAACTCAAGTGACTCCTCGGGTGGGTAATCCACCACGAGCACTCCATCCACACCTGCCTTTTTTGCCTCGGTGACATACTTTTCGACACCCATGCGTTCAATGGGGTTGGCATACCCCATCAGCACAATCGGTGTGTGCTGGTTGGTCTGGCGAAACTCGGCCACATAATCCAGAATTTTGCGGGAAGTCACTCCCTTTTCAAGCGCACGTTCGCTTGAACGCTGAATGACCGGACCATCGGCCATGGGGTCAGAAAACGGCACTCCCAGCTCAATGACATCGGAACCTGCATTGGCCAAGGCATGCAACATGGCCACAGTCTGGCCGGGGTCAGGATCACCGCCAGTGACGAACGGAATCAGGCCTTTGCGACCTTCTTCTTTTAATTTTGCAAATACTGCTTTGATTCTTGACATGGTTGTAATTGAAATTTATTTCTTGTTGCAGGCCATTTCTGCACCTGTTTTGCAATCGGGGTGGCAATAAAACTCGGCACCACTCAAGCGCGCCACGGTGTGCATGTCTTTGTCGCCACGGCCAGACAAGTTCACCAAAATCACCTTGTCTTTGGGCAAGGTTTTGGCCAGCTTCGCAGCATGCGCCAAGGCATGGCTACTTTCCAGCGCCGGGATGATGCCCTCAATGCGGCAACACTGGTGGAAGGCTTCAAGCGCCTCGGCATCGGTAATACCCACGTATTCAGCCCGGCCAGAATCCTTCAGCCATGCATGCTCAGGGCCAACACCGGGATAATCCAGACCCGCGGAAACCGAATGGGTTTCAATAATTTGCCCATCATCGCTTTGCAACAGGTAGGTACGGTTACCATGCAACACGCCAGGTGTGCCAGCGCTCAGCGATGCAGCATGCTTGCCAGTTTCAATGCCCTCGCCCGCAGCTTCCACGCCCACCAACTTCACGTCATCCACGTTCAAATAGGGATGGAAAATACCCATGGCGTTCGATCCGCCACCCACACAGGCCAGCACATAATCAGGTTGCTTGCCCACCATGGTCGGCATCTGCTGAATGCATTCGCGACCAATCACGCTTTGGAAGTCGCGAACCAGCATGGGATATGGGTGTGGACCCGCCACGGTGCCAATAATATAAAACGTGTCTTCCACGTTCGTAACCCAGTCGCGCATGGCTTCGTTCAGCGCATCTTTCAGGGTTTTGGAGCCCGACGTTACTGGAATTACCTCTGCACCCAACAGCTTCATGCGAAACACGTTTTGTGCCTGCCGGGCCACATCTTCCTGACCCATATACACCACACACTTCATGCCATAACGCGCAGCCACAGTGGCCGTGGCCACACCGTGCTGGCCCGCACCTGTTTCCGCAATTACGCGGGGCTTGCCCATGCGCTTGGCGAGCATGGCCTGCCCAATGCAGTTGTTCACTTTGTGGGCACCTGTGTGGTTCAGGTCTTCCCGCTTGAAGTAAATTTGTGCACCACCGACCAAATCAGACCAGCGCTTGGCGTGATAAATGGGGCTGGGGCGACCCACAAAATGTTTCAGTTCACTTTCAAACTCCGCCAAAAATTCGGGGTCGTTTTGGTAATGGGCGTACACACTTTTCAGTTCTTCCAGGGCGTGAACCAGGGTTTCAGACACAAAAGTACCGCCGTAGGGGCCGAAATGGCCAGTGGCGTCTGGAAATTCATAGGGTTTGTTCATGATGCTGCTCAATCTGGGTTCACTTACAACAGCCCTGCATCGGCCTTCTGGACCGCTTTGCAGAACATTTCAATTTTTTCGATACTCTTTATGCCGCGCGCCGACTCAATCCCGCTGGACACATCGACACCATAGGGTCGCAAGCCATGAATAGCCTGTTCCACATTGCTTGCATCCAACCCCCCGGATAATACCAAAGCCTGCTTCAGTTCACCCGCTTTGGGCAGCAAAGACCAATCAAAAGTATGCCCTGTTCCACCATACGCCTCACTCCATGAATCGACAAGAAGCGCCTGCGCCGCATAGAATTTTTCACTTTCTTTCAGCAAGTTCACATCGGCCTTCATTCGAATGGCTTTGATGTAGGGGCGCCTGAAACTGTCGCAAAACTGTGGACTTTCATCGCCGTGAAACTGCAACAGTACATTGGGAATTTCCGAAATGACGGAATTGACGAAATCGGCTTGAGGATTCACAAACAAGGCAACCGGGGTTTGCCAGGCACCCAAACAACGCGCCAGCTGCCCCGCCTGCGCCACCTCAATGTGACGCGGTGAAGGCGGATAAAACACGAAACCCACAGCATCAGCCCCAGCCCGAGTGGCCGCACGCACCGTGTCTTCGGTTTGAAAGCCGCACAACTTGATTCGGGTTCTCATGCAAACAGTTCCTGTATTCCGTATTGCTCGGGGTATTCGATATTCCACAAGCTTAAACCCTGCGCGGGATAAGTTTTTGCCGCCAGGCTTCTGTTTCTGGATTCAAGCACATCCCTTAACCAGCTTTCGGCTTGCCTGTGCTGGCCCACTTCCATCAGGCTGCCCATCAAGTTTCTTACCATGTGGTGCAAAAATGCATTGCCATGAATTTCAAAGTAGCAATGGTCAACGGCTTCAATCAGGTTTAAAGCGAACAAGGTGCGCACTGGGCTTGCCGCCTGGCATTGCGAGGCGCGAAACGCGCTGAAATCATGTGTGCCCAACAAACATTCCGCTGCACGGCGCATGGCGGCCAAATCAAGCGGGTAGTGAACCCAGGTCATGAAACGTTTGAATGGGTCGCGAACGGGTGCGCTATAAAAATAGTAACGATAAGTTCTTGATACCGCACTGAAACGTGCATGAAAACTTGCATCAAGCTGTTTGGCGCCAAGCACCGAAATGGTAGGCGGCAAACTGTTGTTAACCCCTTTGACCCAAGCCGTCAGCGGTCTGTCTGCGGCTGTATCAAAATGCACAACCTGCTGGCGGGCATGTACGCCGGTGTCTGTTCGGCCCGCACAAATTAAAGCAATGGGCTCTTGGGCAATTGCTTCTATGGCCTTGGTCAAATGATCCTGGACGGTTCGACCATGTGGTTGTGTTTGCCAACCTTCAAACTCGTGGCCGTCGTAACAAAGGCCCAAGGCCACTCTGTTCATTTAGTTCAACGTAGCCAAAAGCGCCTTGGCCTTGCGAACCTGGTCCACATCGCCTTTTTTCACGATTTCATTCAACAACTCTTTGGCACCATCTGCATCGCCGATTTCAACGTAAGCGCCCGCCAAGTCCAGCTTGGTGGCAACTTCCTGCCAGGTGGCATCGTCCACTTTGGGGTTAGGAACATCAACGTCGAGGTCAACAAGCGTCTTGTCAATGGCCTCTTCAGGAACGGCACCCGGCCCATCAACATTGGATTTGTCAGTGTCGTCTTTCAACTCAACCGGTTTTTCACCCACAGTTTCTTCGCCAACCAAGTCATCGAATGCTGCATCAATTTCTCGCGCATTCACATCGTGCTGAGGCAAAGGTTGCTTTCGCAATTCATCCAGTTCTTCCTGGGCCGCCAAGGTGCCTTTTTCGATTTCATCCAGGTCATCAAGAATCGAACCTGATTTGGATTCGTTAGGCTCTTCCTCAGGGAAATCCAGAGTGACCTCGCTGTCCAATGATTCTTTGTGTTGCAGTGCTTCCTCAGAAGCTTCATTCAGTTCGGGAATGTCATCAGCCACGGCTGGCTTATCTTCCGCTTCCACGGGGGCTGCGTGAAGTTGCGTCGCCTCTTCAGGTTCGGCCTGCTTCAAGCGATCATTCAGTACTTCATCCAGATCAAAGTCAGAATTTTCAGCCTGATTCAGACCGCTGGCTCGCTCAGCTGCAATTCCTGCACTGGCTGCCGCAATGGCCTCATCAAATTCATTCACTTCGCTGAAAGAAGAATCGTCCTCGGCCTCGAGCTCATCTTCCTCGTTTTTGGTTTTGTTCTTGCGTGCACGGGCAATCAGCAACAACACAAGCAACACAAGCAAACCACCTGCACCTGCCAAAATCCAGGGCAACCAGTCAAAAGGCTGCTCTTCTGCTGCTGCTTGCTGCACTGGTGCCTGTACACCATCGCTGCTGGCGGGCTCGTCGGCCACCGGCGATTCAGCAGCAGGCTCGTCGGCACCATTCTCGGCCAGTGTTTCCGAGGGTACTTCAACAGCTGCTGGCTCAGTAGTAGCATCAGTCCCAACTGCCGGGCCATCAGCTGCAGGTGCGGCAGGCTCGCTGCCCAGGTCTTTTTGCATGTCGAGCAAACGCTGCAAGTCACTTACGTTCTTCTCGAGCAAAGCAATTCGCTCATTCGCCTCGGCCAGTGCCTTGTTTTTGGCCACCAGCTCCTCTGCGTTGGTATCGGCATTGCTTGCACCTTGGGCTGAGCCGGGTGCAATTTGTAATCGGTCAGCCGGTGCACCCGCATTGGCCTTGGGCGCTTGATCTTGCGGAGTAATGCTGCCCTGGGCACTGGTGGCGTCTGCCGCTGCAAGCTGATTGTCAACAGTCAGCAAACCAATTTGGCGAGCGTAAGCGGAGTACACATTGCGATCGTCGTTTTGAGCAAGAATCAGCAAAGCCTCATTGGCATTGCGGGCTCGCAGCGCCGCACGATTGGGAACCTGAATTTGGGCGCCCTCACGAATCAGGTGTACGCTGCCATTAATAAATGAGGCTTTGTTGGCCTCGTAAATTGCAGCCATGGCCTGGTTCAGGGTGACGCCGTCGCCGACCAGTTGCAAAGCCAACTCCGACAGAGTGTCGCCACGCTCAACATTCAAAGTACCTTCAGGCGCAGCGGGCGCTGAAGCCACTGGAGCTTTGGAGACTGCAGGTGGTTCGGAAACCGCTGGCGCTTTTGGCGCAGTTGCCTTGGGTGCCACAGCAGGCGGTGTCATCGGCGGGCGAATTTCAGGAAGACTCGTTGCGGGTTCAGCCGCCTGGGCCACACCAACAGGCACAGTCAGGGTATATTCCCGCGCAACACGGCCACCCGCCCAGGTCAATTCAACCAAAGTGTCGATGAAACCAGCAGGCAAAGGCTGCGCAGAGGTAATCTTGACAAGCGCCGTACCGGGCTGAGGGCCATCTTGTACTGCAAACTGAAGACTCTTCAGGTTCGGATCCATGCTCAGGCGGGCAGCTTTGAAAGCCTCTGCGGAAGCCAGCTTGGCCTGCAAGGAAGCGCGTTCCTCTGGCAACACCAGATCAACCTGAATTTGCGCCAGAAAAGGCTCGCCTGCACCCGACAGCACTTCAAGCTTACCGAGCTGTGCTGCCTGCGCGAAGGAACTTGCCAACAAACCTGATGCAAAAACAAAGGGCAGAATCTTCTTTTTGGTATGCCTCACCCGTTTACTCCATGAATGTTCAAGCCGCCTTCGGCAGCTTTTTTGGGATCAATATTGATGCAGCTTAGCGTTCAATCAAAATACGCAGCATGCGGCGCAGTGGCTCGGCCGCACCCCACAACAGCTGATCGCCCACGGTGAAAGCGCTCAGATAATCGCCACCCATGGCCATTTTCCGCAAACGGCCAACTGGCACATGCATGCGGCCTGTAACGGCTGCAGGGGTCAAATCGCGCATGGATGCATCACGCTCGTTGGGGATCACTTTAACCCAATCATTGGCCTTGGCAAGCATGTCATTGACCTCATTCAATGGAATGTCTTGCTTCAGCTTGATGGTCAACGCCTGTGAGTGACAACGCATGGCACCCACACGTACGCACAATCCATCCACAGGCACACAACCGGGTGTACCCATGGCTGGCTTGCCCAGAATCTTGTTGGTTTCTGCGCCACCCTTCCATTCTTCTTTGGACTGGCCATTGCCCAGGTCTTTGTCGATCCAGGGAATGAGGCTTCCGCCCAGTGGCACGCCAAAGTTATCGGTCGGGTATGCGTCGGAATTAATATGCTGAGCCACCTTGCGGTCAATTTCCAGAATGGCAGATGCGGGATCGGCCAACAGGTCTTTGACCGAACCATGAATGCTGCCCATTTGCGAAATCAGTTCGCGCATGTTTTGCGCACCAGCGCCAGAAGCGGCCTGGTAAGTCATGGAAGTAATCCACTCCACCTGATTGTTCTGGAACAAACCACCCAAAGCCATCAGCATCAGCGACACGGTGCAGTTACCACCTACATAATTCTTGATGCCTTTGGTCAGACCATCCTTAATCACGTTCATGTTCACCGGATCAAGAATAATAATGGCGTCGTCTTTCATGCGCAGGCTTGAGGCCGCATCAATCCAGTAACCATTCCAGCCAGCCTCGCGCAGCTTGGGGAATACTTCATTGGTGTAGTCACCGCCCTGGCAAGTCAACACCACGTCCATTTGCTTCAGAGCGTCGATGTTGTTTGCATCCTGCAAGGGACCCGCGTTGCCAGCGAAAGCTGGCGCCTTGCCACCCGCATTGGAAGTGGAGAAGAAAATCGGCTCGAAATGCGCGAAATCATTCTCTTCCTGCATGCGTTGCATCAGCACTGAACCCACCATGCCTCGCCATCCAACCAAACCAACTTTCAACATAAAAAAACTCCAGTACTTTTAAATTCTTGAATTGCGATTTCGCCTTATTGTTGCTTGGCCAGTGCCGCAACAATTGCATCACCCATACCCGCTGTGCCGGTGCGCGCCTTGCCATCGCGCCAAATGTCACCCGTACGCGGGCCAGTGGCCAACACCGTTTTCACTGCGCTCTCAATGCGGTTTGCATAATCTTCAAGGCCAAAGGTGTAACGCAGCATCATCGCTGCAGAAAGCACGGTGGCCATGGGGTTAGCCAGGTCTTTGCCAGCAATGTCGGGCGCGGAACCATGAATTGGCTCGTACAAACCGAAATTGGATTCATTCAGCGAGGCCGATGGCAACATGCCGATAGAGCCAGTCAACATGGACGCTTCATCTGACAAAATATCACCGAACAGGTTACCCGTCACGATGACGTCAAACTGCTTTGGGTTTTTCAACAACTGCATGGCACAGTTGTCAACGTACATGTGGCTTAATTCGACATCGCTGTATTCCTTGCCCACTTCAGTCACAATGTCACGCCAAAACTGGGTAGTTTCCAGCACGTTGGCTTTGTCAACCGAACACAGCTTGCCACCACGCTTTTGTGCTGCCTGAAAGGCCACATGGGCAATGCGGCGAATTTCGGTTTCAGCGTAGCGCATGGTATCAAATGCCTCGCGCTCTCCTTTAAATGGACCATCCTCGGCAATGCGGTTGCCACGCGGCGTTCCAAAGTAAATGTCGCCAGTCAGTTCACGAACAATCAGAATGTCCAGTCCTGCCACCACTTCAGGGCGCAGGGTAGACGCGTCAGCCAACTCCTCATAGACCATCGCAGGGCGGAAATTGGCAAACAGATTCAGGGCTTTTCGAATGCCCAAAATAGCTTGCTCTGGCCGCAAATGGCGCGGGAGCGTATCGAGAGAAAAGTCACCCACCGCACCAAACAACACAGCATCCGAAGCTTTGGCCAAAGCCACGGTCTCTTCCGGCAAAGGCACGCCTTTTTCGCGGTAGGCCACGCCACCGATCAACGCGTGCTCAAACTCGATGTTCAAGCCATCGGTTTTCAGGGCTTCAAGCACCTTGACAGCCTGCGCGGTAATCTCCGGGCCAATGCCGTCACCGGGCATTACGGCAATTTTTAAAGTCATTCGTGTTCTCTGCTTTTTTATATTTAGATTGTGTTGGCAAGCCAAGGCTGGTTGGCCAGGCGGTTTTTCTCGAAAGCCACAATGTCATCGCGATGCTGCAAAGTCAGGCCAATGTCGTCAAAGCCATTCATCAGGCAATGCTTGCGGAATGCATCTACATTGAAGCTGTAGCTTTTTCCAGCAATGCTCACGGTTTGGTGCTCAAGACTTACTGTGATCTCAATGCCAGGTTTTGCATCAATTGCGGCGAAAACTTCTTTCAGCTCTTCTTCTTTTAAAACAATGGGTAAGAAACCATTTTTAAAGCAATTATTGAAGAAGATATCCGCAAAACTGCTGGAAATAACCGCCTTGAAACCATACTGTTGCAGCGCCCAGGGCGCATGCTCACGGGAGGACCCACATCCGAAGTTGGGACCTGCGACCAACACGGTGCCGCCTTTGAATTCTGGCTTGTTCAGCTCGAAATCAGGATTCAGGGGGCGCTTGGTGCAATCCATGCCAGGCTCGCCTTCGTCCAGGTAACGCCAACCATCGAACAAGTGCTCGCCGAAACCGGTGCGCTTGATGCTTTTCAGAAACTGTTTGGGGATGATGGCATCGGTGTCCACATTGGCGCGGTTCAATGCAACGGCAATGCCAGTGTGGGTTACAAATTTGTCCATAATTAATCCGTGAATATTCCGGTTGATCCGGAGTTCAAACCATACAAGCAAGCAAACGCTTGCCCGCACAGCTTAGAAATACCAGTAAACATTACTTCTTGTTTTCGTCTGCGGTGCGTTCAATGGCAGCGCCGCCCGCCTTGATATCCTTGCCCATGCCTTCAATGGTGTTGCAAGCGGACAATGACAGGGCTGACAAAGCAAGCAGAAATACGGAAACGATCTTCATATCAAACACTCCTTTGTTTTAAAAGGTTCTGGAATCAGTGAAATGGCCTGCAATCGCTGCCGCGGCCGCCATGGCCGGGCTGACAAGGTGTGTACGGCCGCCCGCACCTTGACGTCCTTCAAAATTCCGGTTGCTGGTGGAGGCGCAACGCTCACCACTGCCCAAACGATCCGCATTCATGGCCAGGCACATGGAGCAACCGGGCTCTCGCCACTCAAACCCGGCTTCAAGGAAAATTTTGTCCAAACCTTCCTTTTCAGCCTGCGCTTTGACCAAGCCCGACCCAGGGACCACCATGGCCAATTTGACCGTTTCCGCTTTCTTCTTGCCCTTCACCACCGCCGCAGCGTCGCGCAAATCTTCAATGCGCGAATTGGTACAAGAACCAATGAACACGGTATCTACGTTGATGTCTTCAATTTTCTGCAAAGGCTTCAAGCCCATGTACTGCAAGGCACGCTCGTAGCCCTGGCGCTTCACCGGGTCGGCCACCGAAGCGGGGTCTGGCACCACACCGTGCACATCAGTCACCATTTCTGGTGAAGTACCCCAGCTCACCTGCGGTTCAATGTCTTCCGCACGCAGCTCAACCACATGGTCGAAATGTGCACCTTCATCTGAATGCAAGGTTTTCCAATAAGCAACTGCCGTATCCCACATCTCGCCTTTCGGGCTGAATGGGCGACCTTTCACGTATTCGATTGTTTTTTCGTCGACTGCCACCATGCCAGAGCGTGCACCGCCCTCGATGGCCATGTTGCACATGGTCATGCGACCTTCAACAGACAATCCGCGAATGGCGGAGCCCGCAAATTCAATGGCATACCCGGTACCGCCAGCCGTACCAATTTTGCCAATAATGGCCAAAATCACGTCTTTGGCAGAAACACCCTTGCCCAAAGTACCTTCCACGCGCACCAGCATGTTTTTGGCTTTTTTCATCAGCAAACACTGGGTGGCCATAACGTGCTCAACTTCCGAGGTACCGATACCAAATGCCAGAGCACCGATGGCGCCATGGGTGCTGGTGTGCGAATCGCCGCAAACCACGGTCATGCCAGGCAAGGTTGCGCCCTGCTCGGGCCCGATCACATGCACAATGCCTTGGCGCAGGTCTTTGATATCGAAGTAGGTCAGGCCATGGGCTTTTGCATTTTTGTCCAGTGTTTCAACCTGCAATCGCGAAGTTGGGTCGGCGATGCCTTTGGAACGGTCAGTGGTAGGCACGTTGTGGTCCACCACAGCCAGGTTGGCACTGTTGCGCCACAGGTCGCGGCCAGCTAGCTCCAAACCTTCAAAGGCTTGGGGGCTGGTCACTTCATGCAGCAAATGGCGGTCGATGTAAATCAGTGAGGTGCCATCTTCTTCGGTGCGCACCACATGACTTTCCCAGAGTTTGTCGTAAAGAGTTTTTGCCATTTTCAAGGACCTGCTTCGGGCTGACTCATTCAACGGGTTTGTTCCGCTGAACGGAGCAGCAAATTACTTAGAGAATAACCCCTGATTATGCCACAGCCAGCCCCGGCCTTGCAGCACAGCCGGCATGGCTGCGCCTCAAAATCAACTTGCTCGCCGGTGCTTAACGCTTCTTGGCTTGCTCATACAAAGGTTGCACCCTGGCTGAATAAACCTCGAGATCCTGGATCCGGTTTTCGGGCGATGGGTGCGTAGACAACAACTCGGGTGGTGAACCACCACCAGCCCGGCTCATCTTCTGCCAAACACTGATTGCAGCACGGGGGTTGTAGCCTGCACGCGCCGCCAACTCCACGCCAATTCGGTCTGACTCCACTTCATGAGAACGGCCATACGGCAGTGAAATTGCCACATTGGCGGCCATACCCGCAAGATCGGATGCACCACGCGACAAACCAAAAACTGCCGAAGCCAGATCCAGTCCAACATTCGTGGCAAGCTGCTGCGAAATTCGTTCCCTACTGTGTTCCCGCAAAGCATGGGCAATTTCGTGCCCCATGATGGCCGCGATTTCATCATCAGTCAGCGCCAGTTTTTCAATCAAAGCCGAGTAAAACGCGATTTTTCCGCCCGCCATGCACCAGGCATTGAGTTGGTCAGATTCAATCACATTGACTTCCCATTTCCACTGTGGCGCATCCGGCCGGAATGCCACAGTTTGGGGAATCAGGCGATTGGCAATGGCACGCACCCTGGCCACCTGCTTGGCATCCCTGTTCAGTTTGCCTTCCTTTTGCGCCTTGGCGATCACATCGGCATAACCTTTGGCTGCTGCGGCATCCACTTCTGCTGAGGAAACAAGCACAAACTGGGAACGATCAACCCCAACCGCCCCACCAGAGGTGGTTTGAGTGGTTAAACACGCGGCCAGCACACCAGTTGAAAACGCAAGGCTCAGCGTTAATGTGGTGCGTCGCTTCAATCCAGAAAATACCATTGTTTTTCACCTGTAATTGTCAGTAAAACCGTTCTGTAGAAACGGCGCTCAATGCTGCAAAGTTGACATCAATTACCTGCATTCGACAGTTTATCCCGACAAAAGTGCCGAAGTTGGCTGCTTGCTGGCAATCGTAAAGCGCCAACCTAGAAGCAGGGCAATCAAACCACTGACCGAGGCCATGGCAAATGCACTGGCAGGCCCGCCCCACTCCCATGCGAAGCGGCCTAAAAATGTACCGGCAGATCCACCAAGCCCATATGCAATGGTGGCATACATGGCTTGGCCACGAACCACCAGCTTGACTGGCAAGTTTTCTCGCAACCAGGAAATTGTGGCGGTGTGGTGTGCCGCAAAAGTTAAAGCATGCAAACCCTGTGCAAAAAGCATCAGCCAGCCGTATTCAGGGAATGCCGCTGTCAGGGCAAACCGGAATGCGCACGCTGCGAAGCTGACGCAAAGCCAGGTGTTCAGGGAAAAGCGTTTGAAAAAGCGGGCTTGAAGGGCAAAAAACACCACTTCACACATCACACCAAATGCCCACAAGCCACCAATACTCATTTCGGAATAATTGAACTCGAGCAGGTAAAGCGAGAAAAAGGCATAGAAAACCCCATGCGCGAAAATCATGAAAAATGCAGCCAACCAGAAAAGTGGCATGGGACCTGGCAACAACAGGCGCTTGAAGCCACTGCCGGTGAACAGGATTGAATTTTCCGTACTGGTCACCCGGGGAGAATCGGGCGTGAATTTCAAGGCTGCTACAAACCCGAGCAGCAACATGGCGCAAGCCCAAAACGGATAAGAGGCAAAACCAAAGCGATCAGCCACAGCCCCGAAAACCAGCACTGCCAACACAAAGCCCAGTGAGCCATACAAACGCACCTGGCCATATTGGCCAGTACAACCGGCACAACGCTCCATGGCATATGAATCGGACATGGGCACCAAACCTGAAATACTCAGGTTCAACAACAACACAAGAACAATGAGGTGAGAAGGCGTTTGCTGATACCAGAACGCAAGGGCTGCAAAACAAAAACCCGCAAAGGTGCCAAGTCGAATCCAGCGAACCCGGTTACCAGTGTGATCAGCCAGCCAACCCCAGGCAAAGGGGCCGACAATTCGCATCAACTGCATCATGCCCAAAGCCAGGGCGATCACATCCAGGCTATGGCCAATCGATTTCAGGTAAGGCCCTAAAAACGGCGAATACAAGCCGACAAATGCGAAATACGCTGCGTAAAAAAGCGCTAACCAGCCCAGTTGCAAATGCCTGCCCGCTTTTTGGTTGAGGACTTAATAATTGGAAATGCCAGGTGGAATTTGAGGAGTGTCCACCTGAACGTCTGCACACTGCGCGCGGTGCACCAGCAGGTGATCCATAATGACCAAAGCCAGCATGGCCTCTGCGATTGGCGTTGCACGAATACCAACACAAGGGTCGTGGCGACCGTAGGTTTCAACATCAATCGGATTGCCCGCTTTGTCAATCGACTTTCTGGGCAAGCGAATGCTGGACGTTGGCTTGATCGCCATACGAACTTCGATGTTCTGCCCTGTTGAAATACCACCGAGAATACCGCCTGCGTGATTAGACCCAAAGCCCTCGGGGGTCATTTCATCGCCATGCTCAGAACCCTTTTGAGCGATACAAGCGAAACCGGCACCAATTTCAACACCCTTTACAGCGTTAATACTCATCATGGCGTGGGCAATATCAGCATCCAGTTTGTCGTACAAAGGCGAACCCAAACCCACCGGTACCCCAGTGGCCTGAACACGCAAGCCTGCCCCGCAAGAATCGCCCGACTTTCTCAGGGCGTCCATGTAGGCCTCGAGCTCGGCAACTTTTCCATTGTTCGGCGCGAAGAAAGGATTGGTGTGCACATCGTCCCAAGTGGAAAACGGAATATCCACCTCACCAATTTGAGTCATGCAACCACGGATCTCGATACCCAGCTTGCTGGTCAACCATTTTTTCGCGATAGCACCCGCAGCCACCATGGGAGCTGTCATGCGGGCCGATGAACGCCCGCCTCCGCGATAATCACGAATGCCGTATTTGTGCCAGTAGGTGTAATCGGCATGACCGGGGCGAAACGTGTCCATGATGTTGCCGTAGTCTTTGCTGCGCTGATCTTGATTGCGAATCAACAAACCAATTGGAGCACCCGTTGTCACGCCTTCAAAAACGCCGGAAAGAATTTCAACTTGGTCTGCTTCCTGACGCTGAGTGACATGGCGGGAAGTGCCTGGCTTGCGTCGGTCCAAATCGGCCTGCAAATCTGCTTCAGTCAAAGGCAAACCGGGTGGGCAGCCATCAACCACACAACCAATGGCGGGCCCATGGCTTTCCCCAAAATTACTGACCACAAAAAGGCGACCCAGGCTGCTTCCGGACATGCGTGTTCACTCGAATAGGCAAAACATTATTTTATCGGAATATCCCGCACCTGAACGGCGCGGGTGTTGAGCTTACTCAATTGCAACTTCTCAATTGCAACTTATTTGCTGCTCAGTTTCTACTGAGTTGCTACTGAATCAAAGTACTGCTGAATGCGTTCGACAGCTGATGCCCCAGTGTGTGACCACTCAAAAATGCGTCTTCCACCCGCGCACCATTGAGCCAATCCCCGCAAGCACCCAGCATGTGTTCCTCGCTGAAATAACAAGGCATACCCACCGGGTTGCTGGGCAACGAATACAACCAGCGATGCGCGGTAACCGTCAAAGGCTCTTCGATCAACTGGCCAGTCACATTGCAAAACACATCGAGCAGCATCTTGCCCACTTCCTCGGCAGCGTAGTCCTGATGAAGTCGAGACCAATCGGCAGTGGCCTGCAAGATCCAACGGTCACCCACAGCCCTACCAGGCTTTGAGGAATCGCGACAAATCCAGCCCAATGGGCTGTCTACCACGAAGGCCCCATCGAAATCTACTTTCACAGCCTCGCGAGGCGTGAGCATGACAGACCAAGTAACGCTGGATTCAACAGCAACGGCCAATTGCGCCAAGGGTTTGTGAACTTCATCGAACAACGGCACCACCTGCTCGGCCGGCACAGCACTAATCACCGCATCAAAGCCAGACTCTACCCTGACGGTGCCATCAGCCAGGTGCAGGGTTAATTGGTAAACACCCTCAGTGCGAACAATACCAGCCACCCGGCATTGCAAACGAACATCAAGCCCATGGGCCATGAAGCGCGCCAAACTGGCCATTCCAGGCGTACCCACCCACCGCGTGGTCGTGCTTGCATGGGGGGAGGAAAGCCCGTAGCCCAAATTAACAACAGAGCCAGCCCAAGGCGCCACAGCACCCACCTTTTGGGCCTGGTCAATCAACTCAACAAATGCCGGGGACGAAGCCTGAAAATACTGGGTACCGTGATCAAAGCCCAAAGGGGGATCAATGTCTCGATTTAGCCAGCGCGTAGGCATGCGCCCCCCCGGGCCACGACTTTTTTCATACAAAGTAACCTCGTGACCCAGCTGAACCAATTCGCGTGCGCAGGCCAAACCCGACATGCCCGCACCAACAATCGCAACTCTTTTTTTCACTTTGATACCACCTGTACTGCTTTTGTTTTCAACTCAATTGCTGCTTTCTTCCATGGGCCAATCGCGAATGTAGCCCTTCAGCATTTTGTTCTCAAACCCTTGTTCCTCAAGCACCGCTTTGGCCACGTCGTGAAACGAAATCACACCGCACAGTGTGTTTCCATCCATCACGGGCAAATATCGCTGGTGATTCTCAAGCATCAGTTTGCGAAGGCTATCCACCTCCATATCCAGGGTGGCCACGGTGGGCTCTGTGTTCATGACCTCGCGAACCACAATTTCAGCCACAGGCGGCGTGGGGCCGGTGCGGTGCTCTTTTTGCCGTTTGGCCAGAACACGTATCACTTCGCGGAAGGTTACGATGCCGGCCAGCGCCCCTTTGTCCATCACCACCAATGAACCCACGTCATGATCAGCCATGGTAACCACGCAGTCGGACAAATGAGTATCAGGGGTGACAGTAAAAAGCGTGTTGCCCTTTACACGCAGGACTTCTTTAACTTGCATCACAAACCTCCTAAAATATTCTTATGGTCGTTTTATTCATCCTACCCGAAATGCCACAGCTTTCAAGTCCAAATTTCTGGGCAGATACAGGCCTGAAGCGGCAAGGGATGTAAACTACAACGACTAAAAATAAACAAATGGAGACATGGGCATGCCAAAAACCGGAAACAGATTTCAGACTTTTGCCGATTTTTATCCTTTTTACCTGGCTGAACACAACAACCTGACTTGTCGCAGACTGCATTTTGTAGGCTCAACACTGGCACTGGTGTGTTTGTTCAAATTGATTACCACCGGCCAGCCTGTTTGGCTGCTGTATGGTTTGCTGACTGGGTATGCATTTGCGTGGGTGGGCCACTTCTTTTTCGAGAAGAACCGCCCAGCCACATTCAAGTACCCGCTTTACAGCTTCATGGGTGACTGGGTGATGTACAAGGACATCCTGACCCGCAAAATCCCGTTCTGATTTTCGCGTTAATTTTTCGCGTTAATCTTTCTTGTCAAACGGGTTCACGTTGCTTCGGAATTCAACCCGAAGCGGCGTTCCATCCAGCTTGAAACGCTCGCGAATTCGGGTTTCCAGGTAACGCTTGTAGTTGTCAGGAATGGCATCCAGCGCGGTGCCGTGAACAATCACAATGGGCGGGTTCTGCCCGCCCTGGTGCGCGTAGCGCAATTTGGGCCTGAATATGCCCTTGCGTGGGGGTTGTTGGTGCTCAACACACTCCTGAATCAGGCGCGTCAGTTTGGGCGTTGACAACTTGGCGAAAGCCGCGGCGTGCGCTTCATCGACTGATTTCATCATGGCTGCAATTCCAAAAGGCTTTGTGGCAGACACGTAATGAAACTTGGCGTAATTCAGGAAAGTCAGCTTGCGCCCTACTTCAGCCTTGATTCGTTCCTTGCGGTAATCATCCAGGCTGTCCCATTTGTTCACAGCCAACACCAGTGAACGCCCCGCTTCAACAATGAAGCCAGCAATAGAGGCGTCTTGATCGGAAATATCCTGCTGGGCATCCAGCATCAAGATCACCACATTGGCGTCTTCAATGGCTTGCAGGGTTTTAATCACTGAAAACTTTTCAACCGACTCAAACACCTTACCGCGCTTGCGCAAACCGGCTGTGTCAATCAAGGTATAAGGCTTGTCATTGCGCTCGAAATCAATATAAATACTGTCGCGAGTGGTACCCGGCAAATCGAACGCAATCACGCGTTCTTCACCCAACAAGGTATTTACCATGGTGGACTTGCCCACATTGGGACGTCCGGCAATGGCCACCTTGATGCGCCTTCCGCCCTCTTCATCTTCGGGCAACACAGGCAGCTTTTCACAAGCAATGTCCATCAACTGGCGCACGCCGTCGCCATGGCTGGCAGATATGGTCTCCGGTTCGCCCAAACCCAACTCGAAGAAGTCGGCGGCGGCCATCGAGTGGGTGTAGCCCTCGGTTTTGTTGACCACCAGAATTACTTCTCGCTTGGCCTTGCGCAGCTCTGCGGCAATCACGTGGTCGTGCGGGGTGACGCCTTGGCGACCATCCACAAGAAACAAAACCAGGTCAGACTCAACAATTGCCTGTCGGCTTTGTTTGGCCATTTCGGCGTAAATACCGTCTTTGGCCACAGGCTCAAGCCCGCCAGTGTCCACTACCAAATATTCTCTGGGGCCAATACGGCCTACACCATAATGGCGATCACGAGTTAGACCAGGCTGGTTGGCCACCAAGGCGTCTCTTGTTCGGGTCAAGCGATTGAACAATGTGGACTTGCCCACGTTTGGGCGCCCAACCAGGGCAATGACAGGTTTCATGTTTTACTTTACTGGACAGATATCAGGGCCACACTGCCGCCACGCGATTGCACGATCAGCGCATCGGTGTCAGCAGGCACAGGCTGGCTGGCAAAAGAGGTGGAACCCACTCTTGTTCGCGCAATGGTTTTGCCGGTGTCTCGATCAATGAAATGAACATAGCCTTCGTAGTCGCCCACAGCCACAGCGCGACCAATTACAGTCGGCGTGGTGGGCTGGCGACGCTGGAAGTTTTCAATTTTCCAAACCTGCTTGCCGCCACTGCGGGAAAACGCAAACAAATCGCCCAGTTCATTGGGGGCAATCATGTAACGGTCGTCTACAGAGGCACCACTGGGTGCAGAAAAATCGGTGGTCCAGATTGGGCGGGCACTAACCGAGTCCAGGCAACCCACCTTGCCTTGAAACGCCGCTGCACACACTTCACGGAAGTTATAAATTGGCGTCCCGGTTACGTCGGTGATGCGCTCAATTTCGGTGGTTCCACTGGGTGTTGCCAAAGTACCTTCCCAAACAACAGTGCCCGCGCTCAGATCAAGCGCCACCAGCCGACCACCCGGAAAACCAGCATATACGCGCGCGTTGTTGACATCGACTGGGGTATTGACTCTCAAAGTCAGCGGCGGAAGCTGGCGGGTATACTTCCAGCGTTGTGCACCATTTGACGCTGAATAAGCGATCACCGAGAAGTCGATGCCGCGAACCAGAATGGTGCCAGCAGCACCCACGGGCACGCTGCTGACATCTGCGCCCACGCCGGTTTGCCATTTTTGTTTGCCATTGGCATCAAACGCGACAAGGTTGTTGTTCACGTCGATCACTGCAATGGTGTCAAGCGTGGCAGCCACACCCGCTTTCAGCTTGGCACCGACTTTCACTTTCCATTTTGTTTTGCCTGTAGCCCTGTCGATGGCCACCAACTGGCCTTCTTCGGACGCCGCATACACAGTAGAGTCGAGTAAAACGGGTGTAAAGCTGCCTTGCTCGGAGTCGCCTACATCCACGGACCAGGCGTTGGCAACTTTCAATTGAGACGTAAAGGGCTGCAATTCAGCAGGTTTCACAGCGCTGCTGCCGAAGGGGTTCAGGCTGCTCATGGTCGAACTGATGGCAGCACAACCGCCCAACAAGGCCAAAACAGCGACAAGAGATGAAATTTTAATGACGTGCTTCATTGGTTCGCTCATTGTTTGGCCTCCACTTTGGGCAAGGCACTGATTTTGCGCTCAATCACCTGCTTCCACGGACTGTCGGCTTGAACGGTGCCAAGCGCCAATTCATATTCTTTGCGCGCTGTTGCCACATCTTTCTGCGCCAGGGCCAGGTCACCCAAACGATCGTGAAAAAGGCCTTCAAAGCCCGGGTAGTTCTCGCTCAAGGCCGATTTGGCTGCATCGAACTCGGATTGCTCAATCAGAATACCGGCCAACATCAAACGGGCAGTTGCCACATACTCGTCCAGCTTGGCTTTTTCAGAAGCCCACTTCAACGATGCTTTCGCTTCTTCCAGCTTGCCTTCATCGAAAAAGGCTTTGGCCGCAATCAACGCCCCACGCTGTGCGTAAGGGGAGCTGGCATGCTCCTCGAACAGGGTCTTCTGGATTTCTCCCACCAGTTCGATATTGCCCTCACGCGTGGCTGCCTCCAAACGTTCATAAACCACAACTGAATCAGTAGACTGGCGTGCCTGCCACCATTTCCAACCGTTGTTCAAGGCAAAGGCACCGAACACAAGAATCAACACGGTCAAGATAAAACTGCCGTATTTGGACCAGAATGCCTTCAAACTGGCCAGTTGTTCTTGTTCTTCAAGGCTGTATCGACTCAAGACTCCTCTCCTTCTCCGTAAAGCAGACCGAAAATGGCTTCGGCCAATCCCTCTTGTTTGAATTCCTGCTGCTTGCTTTCACCACGCAGCAGTTTGACTGCCGCAGTGCCCGCATTTAATTCGTTTTCGCCCAGAATAACCGCCACAGCAGCACCGCTGACATCTGCGCGCTTCATTTGGCTTTTGAAGCCACCACCACCGGCGTGCAGTACCACGGCAAACCCCGCATCGCGCAACTCTTCAGCCAAAGTAAAAGCGCGGCGAGCCGTTCCTTCACCTTGATGCACCACATACACATCCAGGTCAGCCGTGTCATCGGGCTGATTTACTTCGAGGTACAACTCGAGCAAACGTTCCAGGCCAATTGCAAATCCGATGGCTGGCGTGGGCTTGCCACCCAGAATTTCAATCAAGCCATCGTAGCGACCACCGCCACAAATAGTGCCCTGCGTGCCCAAGGCATCAGTAATCCACTCGAACACAGTGAGGTTGTAGTAATCCAGACCACGAACCAGACGCGGGTTTTCAATGTAACGCACGCCCGCATCGTCAAGCAGGCGTTTTACGCCCTGATAATGTGCCAGGGATTCCGTCCCCAAAAATTCCGACAAACGCGGTGCGCCGTTGACCATGTCTTGCATGGTGGGGTTTTTCGTATCCAGAATCCGCAAAGGGTTGCTGTGCAGGCGGCGCTTGGCATCTTCATCCAGCAAGTCGGCGTGCGCTTCAAAATACGTAATCAGCGCCTGCCTGTGCGCCAGACGTTCTGGTGCTTCACCCAGGCAGTTGATTTCAAGGCGCACATCTTCAAGCCCCATCTCACGCCACAGGCGCGAGAGCATCACAATCAACTCCGCATCAATATCAGGGCCGGCAAAACCCAGCGCTTCAACATCGAGCTGATGAAACTGCCTGTAACGCCCGCGTTGAGGGCGCTCATGGCGAAACACAGGCCCCATGGAATACACCCGTTGAGGCGCTGCGTAAGTCAGATTGTGTTGAATGGTGGCGCGTGCAATGCCCGCGGTGAATTCTGGCCGCAAAGTAAGTTCGTCGCCATTCAAGCGATCCACAAAACTAAACATCTCTTTTTCAACGATGTCGGTGACTTCACCAATGCCCCGGCGAAACAGCGACGTGGGCTCAAGCACAGGGGTTTTGATCAAGCGGTAACCATAAGAGGTCAACCACTCACGAAGCATGACCTCGAGATTCTCCCAATGAATGCCTTCTACGGGCAAAACATCGTTCATTCCCTTGACGGATTGAAGTCGGGGTTGCTTTTTGGCTTTGGATTGTTCCGGCGACTCAGGATGACTCATTGACGCATTCAACTTAATTTCTCAACCCGGTATTGTCGCCTATTCTTGGGCTACTTGTTGCCGCCAGCGTACCTTTGCTCGACATAACGCTGCACAATCGCCTGAAATTCCTGAGCGATGTTCTCGCCTTTCAAGGTCACCGTGCGTTTGCCGTCTAAAAACACGGGGGCAGAAGGAGCCTCACCGGTGCCCGGCAATGAAATGCCGATGTCGGCGTGCTTGCTTTCACCCGGACCGTTCACCACGCAGCCCATCACAGCCACTTTCATTTCTTCAACGCCCACATACTGGTTTTTCCAGATCGGCATTTGATCGCGCAGGTAGGTTTGAATTTGATCGGCCAGTTCCTGAAACACAGTACTGGTGGTTCGGCCGCACCCAGGGCAGGCGATTACCTGCGGCGTGAAGGCACGCAAGCCCAGCGATTGCAAAATTTCCTGCCCAACAAGCACTTCCTTGCAACGGTCACCATTGGGCTCGGGCGTAAGCGACACGCGAATGGTGTCACCAATGCCTTCTTGCAAGAGCACAGACAATGCAGCAGTAGATGCCACGATACCTTTCGTGCCCATTCCCGCCTCAGTCAAGCCAAGATGAAGGGGAAACTCGCTTCGACCCGACAATTCCCGGTACACCGCAATCAGGTCTTGAACCTGACTCACCTTGCAGGACAACACAATTTTATTGGCAGGCAAACCGAGCTCGACCGCTTTGTGTGCACTGCTAACGGCAGATTCAATCAGCGCCTGGTACATCAGTTGCTGCGCTGGCAGCGGGTCGGCTTTCTTGCCGTTTTCATCCATCATTCGGGCCAGCAGGTTTTGGTCCAGGCTGCCCCAGTTCACGCCAATGCGAACTGGCTTGTCGTGTTCAGCAGCAATTGAAATCATGGCCGCAAAGTTGTCATCGCGCGAACGGGATGAACCGACATTGCCGGGGTTGATGCGGTACTTCGACAAAGCCTTTGCGCAATCCGGGTATTTTTGAAGCAACAAATGTCCGTTGTAATGAAAATCACCCACCAATGGCACGGGGATCCGCATTTTGTCCAGCTGCTCACGAATGTAAGGCACCGCTTCTGCAGAAGCGTCGTTGTTCACCGTGATTCGAACCATCTCGCTGCCGGCAAGATAGAGAGCCTTGATTTGTAATGCTGTGTTCAGGGCATCGGCCGTGTCAGTGTTGGTCATCGACTGCACCAAAACAGGAGCACCGCCGCCGATGGACACAACATGCTCTTTCCAGCGGACATCCACTTGATGGGTCTTGTGTCGCTTCAAGGGGGTATTTGGAATCACGATGAACTTCTGGCGAGATAGACAGGTTGCTGAAAGGCGGAGGCTGGAACAGCCCCCGCACAGATTTTACTGAACAGTGATTCGAGCCACTTCTCCACGAATGGATGAAGTCAGATCAACTGATTTTCCATTGCTGGATACACTTACCGCCTTGGCGTTGCCAACAATCAACTTAAAGGGCGCTTGACCCTTCACTTCCAGATTGCTGCCACCGTCGTTGAGTTGGGAAATTAACACTTTGTCATTTGCATCGCGAACGGTCACCCAGGACTGCTCTTGAAAGTTAAACCGCAACACGCTTTCAACATTGGGGGCCAAGGGGGCTGCCGCTGGCGCTGCAGCATCAGCAACAGGTGCAGCGGCTGTTGTGCTGGCCGCACCGGTGGCGTTTGGTGCTGCGGTTGCGGGGGGTGCAGATTCACCCACAGGCTCAGCAGGTTGCTGAAGTGCCGGGAACACAGCCGTATCACCGGCCGCAGCTGGGGCTTCCAGGCCCAAAGGCAAAGAACCATCCGCTGACACAGCACTCTCGGAACCTGGTGCCGTGGCCACAGGCGCCTCGTTGGGTTCGATCACCTCTGCATCACCCACTTCGGTGGTTTGACTCGACATGAACACGGGAATGTAAAACACGGCCATGACCACCACTGCTGCCAGCACAATGCCGTAGCTCAGCGATTTCTTGCCTGTTTTACGATCAAAATTCAAAGTGGACAAGCGCTTGGAGCTGTTGGGCATCTTGGGCTCAAGCGGCTCGGAGCGCCCACTTTCGGCCTGGCCAGAACGAGCGGCTTTAACCTGGGCACTGGCCTCGGAAAACCCGAAGGACATGATGACCGGTGCAGGGTCCATCTTCAGGGCCTTGCAATAACTTTTAATGAAAGCCTTGGCAAAGGTCTCGGGCGGTAGGCGCCCAACATCACCACTTTCAATGGCTTCAAGCTGACGTTCGTTGATTTTGGTTTGAGCACTGATGTCGCTCAAGGAATAGCCGGCCTTTTCACGGGCAGCACGTAAAATTTCGCCCGGGTTCTGGCCCGATTCAAGCAGAGTCAAATTGGGGTGCTTTTCAGCGAAGGAGCCATTGCTTGGCTCCGGTTTTGCATCTTGACCTGCACTGGCATCTGATGATTCAGTTTTGCTCATCGCACGATTTTCATTCATTTGGTCTTTCCAAGCGTCGGCAGGCGCAAAGGGCCCCGATTAATCATTGTAGTTCTTTACCGCCACCACCTTTGCAGCATAATCGAAGCAAGCAGGTAGGTTCAAGCGATTTCTATGAAAATTCAATGTGTTGAGGAGTTTTTTGAGAATGCGCCACAAGTTTGGCGGCAAAAATATCGTTTTTATAATTGAATTAATACGCAATCACTGCCACAACACACTCAATCTTGCTTTCATTGTATGACAAAGCATGCACGCTGTTTGCCTAGTCCCTGCGTTTGGAGGAACCCCTCAGTTCTTCCAGGGACACCGTACTTACAAGCCTTTCCTTGACCTTGGTTCGGTCTCGAACTTCGCCAGCCAGTTGACCGCATGCTGCATCGATGTCATCACCCCGGGTTTTGCGAACTGTAGTTACCACACCCGCGCCGCCAAGGATATCCACAAACGTTTTGATTGCAGGGCTGGTTGACTTGAGCAAACCCGACTCCGGGAATGGATTAAACGGGATCAGGTTGAATTTACAAGGCACGATTTTGGCGATTTCAAGCAATTGCTGGGCATGTTCTGGCTTGTCATTTACCCCATCAAGCATGACATACTCAAAAGTAATGAAATCACGCGGCGCAAATTTCAGGTAACGCAGGCAGGCATCGAGCAACTCACGCAATGGGTACTTTTTGTTCAGCGGCACGAGGTGATCGCGCAATGCGTCATTGGGGGCATGCAATGAAACAGCCAAGGCCACGGGGCAATCTTGCGAAAGCCTGTCCATGAAGGGCACAACGCCCGATGTCGACACAGTGACCCTGCGGCGGGAAAGACCGTAAGCCGTGTCATCCAGCATTAATTGCAAAGCCGGGACCAAGGCATCGTAGTTCAGCAGGGGCTCGCCCATGCCCATCATGACCACATTCGTAACCGGGCGCTCTTGGGCGTAAACACGGTCACCAGCTTCGCGCAGCAACACATTGGCCTTCCACAACTGGGCCACAATTTCAGCGGTACTTAAGTTGCGGGAAAAACCTTGTTTGCCAGTAGAGCAAAAACGGCAATTGACCGCGCAGCCAGCCTGCGAGCTGACGCACAGGGTTCCGCGGCGCTCTTCGGGGATGAATACCGTTTCAACTGCATCGCCATTGCCAACATCAAAGAGCCACTTGCGTGTGCCGTCTTTGGATATGTTGTCGGAAATGATACTGGGGGCCTTGATGCAGGCACGGCTGTTCAAATTCTGGCGAAATGATTTCGCAAGGTCGGTCATGGAATCAAAATTGTCCATGCCCGACTGGTGTATCCATTTGGCCAGTTGTTTGGCCCTGAATGGTTTTTCACCCAAATTGCCACACCACTGAATCAGCTCGGGCACCGAGTAGTCCAGCAAGTTGTCGAGTTGTGCACTCATGGTGTGTCCTTTCAAAACAAACGGGGACGCATGTGCGCCCCCGGAATTCAACGCAATCGAACTAGATTAGCGTGAAAATACTTGTGACGCTGGGAAGAAATAAGCAATTTCGTTCGCAGCTGTTTCAGGGGCATCCGAGCCGTGAACCGCGTTGGCGTCAATGCTTTCAGCGAAGTCGGCGCGAATGGTACCGGCAGCGGCTTCCTTGGGGTTTGTGGCACCCATCAATTCGCGGTTCTTGGCAATTGCGTTCTCGCCTTCCAGGGCTTGAATCATCACTGGGCCAGAAATCATGAACTCAACCAGGTCGTTGAAGAAAGGACGTGCCTTGTGCACTGCGTAAAAGCCTTCAGCTTCAGCGCGTGACAGGTGAGCCATGCGTGCGGCCACTACCTTCAGGCCAGCGGCTTCAAAGCGGCTGTAAATTTGACCAATTACGTTTTTTGCAACAGCATCAGGCTTGATGATGGACAGGGTGCGCTCGATTGCCATGGTGTAACCACTCCGAAAAGATTAGAAAAGCGTGAAAATTAACCCGCGATTATAGCTGGTTTATATAAAAAACCCAATCACGGGGCTGACCCACGTCTTGAATTGAAACTTTTCGCCATTACCATTACTCTAAATCTATACAAATTCGCGTTTTACAAAGGAGCGAGTAAACATGTCTGAATTCAGAACTGCACAATTTGGCCGCACAGCCGGTGGTGTATCTACCGTAGAAACCAACCGGGTTCTGCGAAACACATACTTCTTGTTGGCCCTGTCGATGGTTCCGACGGCCCTGGGTGCGTTTGCGGGCATTCAATTCGGCTTCTTCCGTTTGTTCGCCGGTAGCCCCATTCTTTCCTTCGTGGTCATGCTTGCCGCCATGTTCGGCTTCATCTGGGGCATTCAACGCAACCGAAATAATTCCTTCGGTGTTGTGCTCATGCTGGGCTTTACCTTCTTCATGGGCTTGATGCTCTCCGGCATTTTGTCGGTCGCACTCAGTCTGTCCAATGGCGGCTCCATCATCATGATGGCTGCGCTGGGCACAGCCGGTATTTTCTTTGGTTTGGCCAGCTATGCCGCGGTGACCAAGCGTGATTTCACCAACATGGGTAAGGGACTGCTGATCGGTTTGGTTATGGTGATTGTGGCCTCAGTGGCCAACATCTTCCTGCAAATGCCAGCCCTGTCACTGACCATTTCCACCATTTGCGTGGGCTTGTTCTCGCTGTTCATTTTGTACGACCTGCAACGTGTCATGCGCGGCGGTGAAACAAACTACATTTCCGCAGCCTTGAGCATTTACCTGAGTTTGTACAATCTGTTCGTGAACTTGCTGCAACTGCTCATGGTATTTACAGGTGGCAGCCGCGAGTAAACAAGCGCCTGCTGGGATTAAGTTACCTGAAAGTAACTGATTTCAAAGCACTTTTTTGACACTTTGCAACATCGAAAGTTGTTGCAAAGTGAATTGCAGAAGCGCAATATGAAGTCTCAGTGGGTCGGTATCTATACTGACCGCCGAGTTGGTGAGGCAAACGCACCAACGAAAACGGGGCCGCAACGGCCCCGTTTGTTATTTTCGCAGCTGAATTCTGTTCGCCAGAGTCAGGAATAGTCGCTGTACTCCACTCGCTCAAACACTGCAATCGACTCAACATGCGATGTATGGGGGAACATGTTCACCACCCCTGCTTTCATCAACTTGTACGAGCCGACATTGCAAAGTACCGCCGTATCCCGAGCCAAGGTGCCCGGGTTGCAGCTGACATAAACAATGCGCTTGGGCTGAAACTCTGCACGCGCACCTACAATTGCCTTACAAATTTCCAAGGCCCCGTCGCGCGGAGGATCGACCAAGACTTTGTCGTATTGCCCCCAACTTTCCCATTCAGGTGTTTCCACTTCGAACAGATTGCGCACATGAAATTCGGTTTTATCGGCCAGGCCGTTGAATTTAGCATTCTCGCCGGCTCGGTCAACCAGGTCTTGCGAACCTTCAAAACCCTTCACGTAACTGCTTTTCGTGGCCAAAGGCAAGGAGAAATTACCCAAGCCGCAGAACAGATCAAGCACGCGGTCTTCGGGCTTTAAATCGAGCAATGACACCGCACGGCTAATCATGGCGTCGTTGATCATGTGGTTCACCTGCGTGAAATCAGTCGGCCTGAATCGCATTCGAATACCAAAACTGGGAATGCGATAAGTGAGGTCCACTGGCTTGTCAGCTTCAAGACGATGTGCAGTGGCTGGGCCACCTGGTTGCAGCCACCAGTCAACACCCCACTTTCGGCCAAAGGATCGAATCGTATCGAGGTCTGACTCACTCAAGGGTTCCAGGTGGCGTAACACCATTGCGGTAACACCATCGCCCACGGCCAGTTCAATTTGGGGAATACGCATGAAAATGCTCAGCGTGACCAGCATATTGCCCAGGGGCACAATCATGTTGGACACATGCTTGGGCAACACATGGCATTCCTGCATGTCCGCCACGTAAGAAGATGCTTTCTCGTGAAACCCGACAAAGAACCGCTCTTTCTTGATCACAAAGCGGGTACTTAAACGCGCACGGTGTCGATAACCCCAAAATGAACCATAAATGGGGGGCATCATCTGCTCGGGAGTTTGGCGACCAATTCGCTGCAACAGGTCTTCAAGCGCGCGGTTTTTAATGGCCACCTGGGCATTGGGCTCAATGTGCTGCATGGCGCATCCGCCACACACCCCATAATGCGGGCACTTGGGCGTGGTGCGAGTGGAAACCGTATTCAGCACCTGCAGTGTTCTGCCTTTTGAATAGCTTGGCTTTACTCGCGTAATTTCGGCAACAACGGTTTCGCCGGTGATTGCACCATCGATGAAGTGCACTTTGCCATCCACATGGCCAATGCCATTGGCATCCAGGTCGATTGATTCAATGGCAACTTGCACCTGTGGAAACACCACGGGTGTTCGATCTTTTTTCTTTTTGCGGCCCATGGCTACATTCAATAAAAATTAACGGGCCGGGAGGTAATCCATCGGGTCAACAGGTTTGCCTTGCTTGCGCACTTCGAAGTGCAGTTTGGGGCGATCAGAATCGGACTGCCCTGCTTCCGCAATTTTCTGGCCCTTGGTGACAGGCTCACCTTCTTTCACCAACAAGGTTTTGTTGTGGGCATAGGCGGTCAACAAGTTGTTGTCGTGTTTCAGGATAATCAAGTTGCCATAACCGCGCAGCGCGTTGCCTGAATACACGACACGCCCCGCCTGAGAGGCAATTACGGGGTCACCCACTTTGGCTGCAAGGTCAATACCCTTGTTCACACCCGCTTTGTACCCTTGAATAATTTCACCTGGATGCGGCCAAATAAAACCCAAAGTAACAGCAACGGGAGCCGGCGGCTTGATTTCCGGTGCTGGTGTGGCCTCGACCGGTTTTGCACCGCCAGCAGGAGTAATCGGGGTTACTTCAACGCCAGTGTCTTCAACAGTGCTTGCCCCAGATGCACCAGCCGCGACAGCACCAGGCGCACCCGTCACACGCAGCTTTTGACCAATGCTTAGCTTGCTGGGATCACTCAAATTGTTGGACCGCGCCAGCTCACGCCAATCCAGACCAAAATCAAGCGCAATGCTGTACAGGGTATCGCCAGCTTTGACGGTGTAAACACCGTCGGTGGCCACTGCGGTGTCAGTAGAACGGGAGGGCAAACGATCGACCACCGGGGCCTGGTTACCCGTTGTTGTACAGGCGGCCAGGAAGGTCAGTGTTGCAAACCCAACTGCCAATGCACGTGTGTAACCCAGCAATGGGGTTCTGGTTAATGCGCCACGTTTCATACGATGCGAGTTCCTTGTAACAGGGGTACGAATTTTACCAAGTCTTTTTTCTCTCGGTGCCATTTGTCGACCGCCAAACGATCAACAATGACCAGATTTTGCTGATTCTGGTCAGCCACGGGCACTATAAGGCGCCCGCCAATTTTTAACTGCTTGAGCAAGGCTTGCGGTATTTCCAAACCCGCAGCGGCCACAATGATGACATCAAACGGTGCTTGTGCGGGCAACCCCACCAAACCATCGCCATGAATTACTTTGACTTTCTGAAAGCCGGCAAGTTTTAAGTTGCGCAGGGCCTTGTCGTATAACGCCTCAATGCGTTCTATGCTGACCACCCGCTTTGCGATGTTGGCAAACACCGCAGCCTGGTAACCACAACCCGCACCGACTTCCAGCACATTGTCCAGCTCTGCACGGCCATCCAGCGCGTATTCAGCAAACCGGGCTACTGTGAATGGTCGGGAAATCGTTTGCTGGTGCCCGATTGGCAAGGCTGCATCTTCGTAGGCGCGCGAGGCAAATGCTTCGTCCACAAACAAATGCCTCGGCACAGCACCAATTACATCGAGCACACGCTGATTCACAATGCCCAGAGTTTTCAGTTTTTGAACCAAATGCCCACGCGCACGCTCGGAGGTCAGGCTTGAACCACCGATGCGTTCCGGAATGCGGTCCAGTTTGCGCGCAGACTGGGTAATCAGCGCAGGTGCTGGCTTGAAGCGGGGCTTTTGATCCATGTTGTTGTTTTACAGCCAATCGGCCAGGGTCTTCATTTGTTCGGTGTGCGTTAAATCAGCTTTCAAAGGACTGATCGAAATTTTACCCTGCTTGACCGCATAAAAATCGGTGCCTGGGCCAGCATCTTTGGCACCGCCGGGTGGGCCAATCCAGTAAACGGTTTCATCTTTGGGATTCTGGGTGGGAATCACGGGTTCGGCATGGTGGCGCTTGCCCAAACGGGTGCATTCGTAACCTTGCATGTCATCGTAAGGAATCGGGGGAATGTTCACATTCAGCAGGCAATGTTCCAAACCAAGTTTGTTGTTCAGGAAGCGCTCAACAATTTCAGCCGCCACGCGGGCTGCGCTGTCCAGGTGCGCATAACCTTTGCCAGCCAGCGAAAAAGCGATCGCGGGCAAACCACACTGAAAGCCTTCCATGGCGGCTGCCACAGTGCCTGAATAAATGGTGTCGTCGCCCATGTTGGCGCCGTTGTTGATGCCAGACACCACGAGATCCGGGCGACGTTCCAGCAAACCAGTCACCGCCACATGCACGCAATCGGTGGGGGTGCCATTCACATAACGAAATCCGTTGGCGGCTTTGCGTACTGTAAGCGGCCGGTCAAGTGTGAGGGCATTGGACACGCCCGAGCGGTCTTGCTCGGGTGCCATCACCTCCAGGTGAACGGTGTTGCCAAATCGTTCAAGCAAAGCGCCATGCAAGGCCAAAATGCCGGGGGCACTGTAACCATCGTCGTTGCTGATCAGAATATGTGGAATGGTCAAGATCAAGCTTCCTTGCGGCGAAACACCCAAGTGTTCTCGGTGGATTCTTTGGGTGCAAATGCGTAGCCTGCCACCTTGAACTTTTTCAGTTGCTCTACATCTGTGATGCGTTGGTCAACAATGTAACGGGCCATTAAACCACGTGCTTTTTTGGCGAAGAAACTGATAATTTTGTACTGGCCGTTTTTGTAATCCTGAAACACGGGTTGAACCACGCGTGCGTTCAAGGCCTTGGTATCAACCGACTTGAAATACTCATCTGAAGCCAGATTGACCAACACAGGGTCTTTTTTTCCGAGTTCCTTGTTCAGGGCCGGCGCCACGGTCTGCTTCCAATAGGCGTATAGATCTTTGCCGGCAGGGTTGGGCAGCTTGGTGCCCATTTCAAGGCGATAGGGTTGCATCAAATCGAGTGGACGCAAAATGCCATACAGGCCCGACAGAATACGCACATGCTTTTGTGCAAAAGCCAAACCGTCTTCGTCCAGGGTTTTTGCATCAAAACCATCGTACACATCGCCATTGAATGCCAGCAACGCAGGGCGCGAATTCTTTTTGGTGAACTTGGTTGACCATTCGCTGTAACGCGTTGCGTTAAGCACACCCAACTTGTCAGAGACCGACATGAGTTCGGAAATATCGGCCGGGCTCATGGGGCGAAGAATATTCACCAGCGCTGCGGCCTGCTCAACAAACTGCGGCTGTGTACTGGCTGAAACGGACAAGGGTGTTTCGTAATCGAGCGATTTTGCGGGAGAAAGAACTACAAGCATGGACATGAATCACCTGGTTGTTACTACGGGTTTATTATCGCAGGATCTGGCAGGTGATTCAGGGACAGGGTGGTGTGAAGTCGGGAAAAAATACCCAATGCAAGGTATGCGAGTGACTGGTGTTTTTGAGGTTGGCCGCGGATGCGACTTTGTCGCTCCGCTTCTGGCCGTGTCTCCCAGACTGTCTCTCCCGAAGATGAATGTATTACCTGTCACATGCAGCAATTGGATTCAGGCAAATGTGTTTGCAAGTTTTGATTTACTGTATATAATCACAGCATGTCCATTCGAGATTGGTGCCATGAAAGGTTTAACTGCTCGTCAACAAGAAATTCTTGATTTAATCCGAGACCAAATTACCCAATTTGGCAGGCCACCCACTCGCGCCGAAATTGCACGGCAACTGGGATTTCGCTCAGCCAATGCAGCAGAAGATCACTTGCAGGCTCTGGCCAAAAAAAATGTCATTGCACTGGATGCCAGTACGTCACGGGGCATTCGCTTGCTGGGTGAATACGCCGAAGGTTTGGAAGAAACTGCCAGCAAGGCCGCCGAACGTGCAATGGAGCAATTCATGCAATTGCCACTTATTGGTCGTGTTGCCGCAGGCAGCCCGATTCTTGCCCAAGAACATGTGGAAAAACAAATTCCTGTTGATCCCTCTCTGTTTCCAGACAAGCCCGATTACTTGCTGAAAGTACGCGGCATGTCGATGAAAGACATCGGCATTATGGATGGCGATTTGCTGGCCGTAAAAAAAGCCAGTACCGCCAGAGCGGGCCAGGTGGTGGTTGCACGCGTGAACGACGATGTCACCGTGAAACGTTTTTTCCAGAAAGGCCATGTGGTTGAACTGCAAGCCGAGAACAGCGATTTCGCTCCCATTGAAGTCGACTTGCGAACCGAAACATTCGCAATTGAAGGTTTGGCTGTTGGTTTGATTCGCCAAGGCCAGTTGCATTAAAAAGCAGTTATTGCACTAAAAAGCAATGTCGGGGGTTGTTGTGTCGTCTGATCTTGCCAGCATTCACCCCGGCGTGTGGCGTGCCCACCAGCTTGCCAACGACACCAGTGCGCGTATACCCAGCGGCTTTGCTGCCCTGGATCAACAATTGCCCGGGGGTGGCTGGCCTACCCGCAACCTGATTGAACTGCTGTTAAAACACCATGGCATTGGCGAGCTTCGCTTTCTAATGCCGGTGTTGCGCAAACTATCGCTGGAGAAAAAAAAACTGGTGCTGATTGGCGCACCGCTGCTACCACTCACGCCGGCGTTTGAGCAGTTCGGTGTGGCCTTGGATCAAGTGCACTTGGTTCAAACCGACAAACCCCAAGATCGCCTTTGGGCGATCGAACAGGTGCTGCAAAGCGATTCCTTCGGTGCACTTTTCATGTGGCTGCCTGAAGAAAAAACACTCTGCAACCCAACTGTGTTGCGTCGCTTGCAGTACCAGGCCACTCGTTCACAGGGTTTAAGTTTTGTATTTCGCCCCATTCGGGCACAAATGCAACCCTCCCCGGCTTCACTGCGCTTGTGCCTGACGGCCCAAAGCAGCAATAGCTTGCGAGTGCATTTGATCAAACGCAGGGGGCCTGTGCTTGAGCAGGCAATACTGATCGATTTACCAAAACCGCAAGGTGCTTTACCCGACACCCCGCACTCACAGGAGCTTGTTCGTGCGCTGGATCGCCCTGAGTTACAAACAATCCCGCAACCCACGCGAAGTCAAATCACAATTTGATGCCAATTCCTTGTTTGAATTGGCAGCACATTACAGCCCAGTGGTGTGCTGGCGACAAGACCAGCATCATGAATATGTGGGTTGGCTGGTTGAAGTGCAGAGCAGCTTCAGGTTGTTTGGTGGCGCACAGGCTTTGCTTTCGCAATTCTGGGAAAGTACCGAGGAATTTTCTGGCGAATTGCAACTGGCCAACCACCACACTGCAACCGGCGCATGGTGGCTTGGCAAGTGCGCCCCCGCACGCAATCTAGACGATTTTCTGGCCATGCTGAATTTCAATGAAAACAGTTTGCTGGCCCTGCCAATTTCAGTGCTTGATTGCGATGTGAAGCTGCAAACCACCTGGCGACAATGCGGTTTTGGCCGCATTGGTGATTTGTGGCGTTTGCCACGCGATGGATTTTTAAAACGGTTTGGCGCACAAGCCTTGGCTGAACTGGATTCTGGTTTTGGGCTTCAAAACAAACTCGCCATAGCAACGGCACCCCACGAACCTGCGGATACATTCGAGCAAGAAAAGGAATTGCCTTTTCACAGCGACAGGCTTGATCTGATTGAGCACCATGCACAAGCACTGCTTGAAGCAGTGTGCAACTGGCTAAAGCAGCAAAAACATGGCACGCGTGAATTGCACTGGGCCTTTGTTCACGCGCACGGTGAAGAGGTTTTACGCCTGAGAAGTGCGCAAGCCACCGATTGCATCGACACATGGAAGCGCCTGCTGCACCACCAACTGGGGCGGATGCAATTTGACGACGACATACGCAACCTTCGAGTGCAATGCATGCACAGTGAATTGCTGCCCAACGTGAATCGCAGTTTTTTACCCGATCCGGCAGAAGGCACTCGTAACTGGAACAACACCTGCGATGTTCTTCGCGCGCGCTTGGGCGAACAAACCGTATTATTTGCAGCCACAGAAAGTGACCCAAGGCCCGAATGCAGCATTGTGTTGCAACACACCCCGCTGCAAAAACCTGCGAACACTGCCTTTAAGAAAATTGAAAACCAACATGCCCCTGAATTGAACAATGCGACATTGGCGGCCAGCAGCCCGCGCCCATTGTGGCTGTTGCCAACGCCCAAGCCACTTCAAGGAAAAGCCCCACAGTGGCAAGTGGGTGGCCCATGGCAATTGCTTAGCGGCCCTGAACGTGTTGAGTTTGGCTGGTGGGATGCCAAACCTTGCAAGCGCGATTACTACTGCGCACGCGACAGCAATTCCAGTTTGGTGTGGCTGTATCAAGACCTGCTTGAAGAAGATGCACGCTGGTTTTTACATGGTTACTTTGCATAAGGCACTCTGAACATGAATGCGCCATTGCACACCGCACCACCTTTTGCTGAAGCACTGGCGTTGAGTAACTTCAGTTTTTTAAAAGGTGCGTCACACCCGGAAGAACTGGTGCAACAAGCCAAACTGTTGGGTTACAGCGCCATTGGCATCACGGATGAATGTTCGCTGGCGGGCATTGTTCGTGCACATCAGGCCGCCAAGGAATGTGGTATTCAACTGTTGGTAGGCGCCCAGTTTGTGTTCGCAAACAACAGTGCATTTACCGGCCAGCGCATTGCCTTGATAGTGAAAAACAAAACCGGCTACACCCACTTGTGCAGGCTGATTACCCAGGCCCGTAGTCGTGCAGCCAAAGGGGATTACCTTTTCACTCGCGACGACATTGCTGATATTCCACCCGGACTGCAATTGCTGCTGATACCCGACGAACGCAATAAGGAAAACTTTCCTGCCCTGTTAAGTTGGTGTGCCAAGCGTTTTGCTGGCCGCATGCATGTGGTGTGCAATTTGCAGCACCGTGGGTTCGACAAGGCATGGCTGCCATATCTGCTGGCATTGGCCCACCTGCACGGTGTTGAACTCATGGCCAGTAACTTGCCCGTCATGCATTCAAGTGAGCGAAAAAACCTGCATGACGTGCTAACCGCCATTCGGCTGAACTGCAATTTGAACGAGGCCAAACCATTTCTTGAAACGAATGCGCAACGTTGCTTGCAACCCTTGCATTTACTTGCCGAAACTTACCCGCACAATTTACTGAAGCAAACCACAACGCTGGCAGCACAATGTGTTTTTTCGCTGGATGAATTGCGCTACCAATACCCGCGTGAAATTAGCCCTGAAGGCCTGGAACCCACGCAATACTTGCGTCAACTTGTAGAAGAAGGCGCAGCCCAGCGCTACAGCGGCAAAGTGCCTGCCAAAGTCAGGAAACAAATTGAACATGAATTACAACTGATTGAGGAACTGAAATTTGAGGCCTACTTTCTAACGGTTTACGACATTGTCCGTTTTGCGCGTTCCCGCAATATTTTGTGCCAGGGCCGTGGGTCTGCTGCCAATTCGGTGGTGTGTTATTGCCTGCACATTACCGAAGTCAACCCCGACAAAATGGCCGTGCTGTTCGAGCGTTTTATCAGCCGGGAACGCAACGAGCCACCCGACATTGACGTGGACTTTGAACACACGCGCCGCGAAGAAGTGATTCAATACATTTACAAGAAGTATGGTCGCGACCGGGCCGCACTGGCCGCCAGCGTGGTGGTGTACAGGCCCCGCTCAGCATTGCGGGATGTGGGAAAAGCCTTGGGATTGGGTACAGATTTGATTGAAGATTTGGCCAAATCGCAAGACGGTGGTTACAGCCGTAGCATGAGCGTGGATCACATGGTGCAGGCAGGCATTGATGTTCGCCAAAACACTGTGCAGCATTGCGTGCATTTGGCCGATGAACTGCTGGGGTTTCCGCGGCACTTGTCGCAACACACAGGCGGCTTTGTGATTGCACGCGATAGCCTGACTGAACTGGTGCCAGTGGAAAATGCCTCCATGCCAGAGCGCAGCGTCATTCAGTGGGACAAGGACGACTTGGACGCCATGGGCTTGATGAAGGTAGACGTTCTTGCACTTGGCATGTTGAGCGCCATTCGAATGACGTTGGACGAGTTGCACAAAAAACCCGGTGCCCCCAGAACCCTGCAAGCCATACCACCCGAAGACAGCACGGCCTACGACATGATGTGCAAGGCCGACACCGTGGGTGTGTTTCAAATTGAAAGCCGTGCGCAAATGGGTATGCTTCCCCGTCTGCAACCCCGGCAGTACTACGACCTCGTGATTCAGGTGGCGATTGTGCGCCCCGGCCCCATTCAAGGCGGCATGGTGCACCCGTTTTTAAAACGCAGACAGGGCTTAGAAGCAGTGAACTACCCTTCTGATGCCTTGAAAGAGGCACTGGGCCGTACCCAAGGTGTTCCTATTTTTCAGGAACAAGTGATGCAGGTTGCAATTCTGGCTGCTGGCTTTACACCAGGCGAGGCCGATGCATTGCGCCGCGGAATGGCCGCATGGAAACGCAAAGGCGGCCTGCACCATTTTTACGAGCGAGTGGTGAACGGCATGTTGGAGCGTGGTTACACCCGTGAGTTTGCAGAAAGTATTTTCAAACAAATGGAAGGCTTTGGCGAATATGGTTTTCCGGAAAGCCATGCCGCCAGTTTCGCCTTGTTGGTGTATGCATCGTCCTGGCTGAAATGCCACCACCCGGATGCATTTTTATGTGGTTTGCTCAACGCGCAACCCATGGGTTTCTATGCGCCTTCACAGCTGATTCAAGATGCACAACGACATGGCGTGACAGTACGGCCCGTGGATGTGCAGTGCAGCGCCCTTGAAACCCGACTGGAAAGCTGCACAGGTAAGGTGTGGCCTGTTCGTCTGGGTTTAAACCGAGTCAATGGCTTGAAACATGACGCTGCTGTGCGTATTGTTCAAACCCGCGAGCAAGGGCTGTTTGAAAGTGTAGAAGACTTGACCAAGCGCGCCCGGCTTGACCGCGGCGACCTGCTTGCACTGGCCGATGCAAATGCGCTTGAGCAACTGGCAGGGCACCGCCGCCAGGCCGTGTGGCAAACCGCAGCAACTGAAACAAGGGGCGTTCGGCACGGCCCAAACCACACAGACCTGCTGACCAACACCCGCAGCAATGAAACACCGCTTGAATTGCCCAAAGCCGGTGAACTGGAAGACATGCTGGCCGATTACCGCGCCACAGGTTCAAGCCTGGAACACCACCCTATTTCATTTTTGCGCAAGCAACTGGCACCGTACAAAATAAAGCAGGTTGAAGAATTGCGCACTTACCCCAACGGCAGGCTGGCAAGGGCCTGTGGCATTGTGACACACCGACAACGCCCGGCCACTGCGCACGGCACCGTGTTTTTAAATCTTGAAGATGAAACAGGCAATGTGAATGTAATTGTGTGGAACAGCCTAGCCGAAGAACAGCGACAGGTGCTGCGCAATGCGCAAATTATGGGGGTGTTTGGTATTTGGCAGCGCGAAGGTGAAGTGTGCAATTTGGTGGCACGCAGGCTGGTGGATTACACCCACCTGCTTGCGCAACTGCAAACGCCGTCGCGAGACTTCAAGTAATCAGGCAAAGCTTTTTTACTTCAATGATTAAATATCCACTTCCACCAAATTGCCTTTGTCCTCCAGCCAGGTGCGGCGCGCGCCACTTTCCGTGCGGCCCATCAACATGTGCATCATGGCATTGGTTTCGGTCACATCCATGCTGCCCAAGGTAACCGGCAACAAGCGACGTGTGTCAGGGTTCAAGGTTGTTTCCCACAACTGCTCGGCATTCATTTCACCCAAGCCTTTAAAACGGGAAATCTTGATGTTCGCCTCTTTCACACCCTCTTTGCCCAGTTTGTCTTGCACCGCATAAAGCTCGGCTTCGTCGAGGCAGTACAGTTTGCGCGCGGGCTTTTTTCCCTGTGCGGGCACATCCACGCGAAACAGCGGTGGACGAGCCACATACAAGTTCTGGCTTCGAATCAGCGCAGGAAAATGCTTGTAGAACAAGGTGAGCAACAACACCTGAATATGTGAACCATCCACATCAGCATCGGAAAGAATACAAATTTTACCGTAACGCAAACCGCTTAAATCGGGATTGTCATTCACGCTGTGTGGGTCCACGCCAATGGCCACCGCAATGTCATGAATTTCCTGATTGGCAAAGAGGCGGTCTTTGTCGGTTTCCCAGGCATTGAGCACCTTTCCACGCAAAGGCAACACGGCCTGAAATTCTTTGTCACGGCCCATTTTGGCCGACCCACCGGCAGAATCACCCTCAACCAGAAACACCTCATTCAGCGTAATGTCGGTGCTTTCACAGTCGGTCAGCTTGCCTGGCAAAATGGCCACTGAAGAGCTTTTTCGTTTCTCGACTTTCTGCGCTGCACGTGAACGGGCTTGCGCCTGTTTAATGGCCAGTTCAGCAATTTTTTTGCCGTCTTCCACGTGCTGGTTCAACCACAATTCAAATGCAGGCTTCACCAACGAAGACACCAAACGCACTGCATCGCGGCTGTTCAGGCGTTCCTTGATTTGTCCCTGAAACTGCGGGTCGAGCACTTTGGCCGACAGCACGAAATTCGCCTTGGAAAAGATGTCATCAGGCATCAACTTGATGCCTTTGGGCATCAGCGAGTGCATTTCACAAAATGCCTTGATGGCCTGAAACACTGCTTCGCGCAAACCCGATTCATGTGTACCACCAGCAGAAGTCGGAATCAGGTTCACATAGCTTTCACGCACGGGTGCACCCTCCGCCACAAAAGCCAGGGCCCAGGCTGCACCCTCGCCTTCTGCAAAACCTTCATCGCGAAGTACATCAACGCTCAGGTCGCCGCTGAACATGGGAGCCACCAGTTCACGGTCGAGCAACTCTTCCTTTAAAAAACCACGTAGTCCGTCATCGAATTTCCAGCGCTTGGCTTCACCGGTTTTCTCAGAAACCAACACCACCTCGACACCTTTCAACAACACAGCCTTGCTGCGCAACAGGCGGTCCATTTCGTTCAAGGGCAATACAGCGGAATCAAAGTACTGGGGGTCGGGCCACACACGCACGGTGGTGCCCTTTTTCGGATCGCTGCTAGTTTGCGGGCGTACTTTGAGGGGTTCGATTACATCGCCACCGCTGAACACCAGTGTGCCCACCTGCTTGTCGCGTACCGCACTCACCTCAAGCCGGGTTGAAAGGGCGTTGGTTACTGACACACCCACACCGTGCAGGCCGCCAGAGAAGCGATAAGCGCCACCGTCGGCCTTGTTGAATTTGCCGCCGGCATGCAGGCGGGTAAACACCAGCTCAATAACCGGCACCTTTTCTTCGGGGTGAAGACCAATCGGAATGCCCCGCCCTTCATCCTGCACCGAGACACTGCCATCGGTGTGAATGGTCACCGTGATGCGCGTACCGAACCCCCCCAAGGCCTCGTCGGCTGCGTTGTCGATCACCTCTTGAATAATATGCAAGGGGCAATCGGTGCGGGTGTACATGCCGGGGCGCTGCTTGACTGGCTCTAGCCCTTTAAGGACACGGATGGACGATTCTTGGTACTGGCTCATGACAACCTGATAGTTCAATGACCGCTTGATGATACCAATAATTTGGATTCATTTCGGGCAGGACTGGAACCATCTGCGGCTGTGCCAGCACTCATGACCAAGATAGGAAATTTGTACCGCGTGGTTAGCACAATTTTCAAGGCTAATAAAGCAGCATGTCACCCCACCCCCTATCCATGGTGACACCTCGTTCGGACTTTTTGCAGCCTTGATACGCTGTGG